>Ga0196973_1000018_pt1 | contig 158615 bp, 123 predicted proteins | sample S1_513CmetaG_FD_155457 | JGI IMG/M metagenome (GOLD analysis project Ga0196973, IMG submission 155457) | Soil microbial communities from Anza Borrego desert, Southern California, United States - S1_5-13C | ecosystem: Environmental > Terrestrial > Soil > Desert | place: USA: California...
GGTACAATACGCGCCGCCGGCACTCAGGCCTGGACTACATGTCGCCGGTCAACTACGAGAGGAAGGCGCTAGCGATGGCCGCAGTTCGATAGTCACAAACTGTCCGCGAAAGCGGGGGAACTCCAGTCTCTGGAATGGTGAACGCATCGGCTACGCCGCCATCTTCCGGAGCACACGACCGAATACTAGAAGCGCAAAAGCGAAGGAGCTCTCGCTTCGAAGCGAACGAGTGTAACACGAATTTCGTTGTAGAAGGGTTGGCACCTGCCGCGACGGCCTGCTCGAAGGTGGCGCGACCACCTGTGCCATCATCCCGACCAGCTACATCGGCTTCTACATCTGCAACAGTCCGCTGTTCGGGCAGCATGGATGTCCCCAACCAAAAAGGCTGCAACCTGACTTGATCCCACCCCGTCGCTTTTGGTTGCGGAATTAGTGCAACGAAGCAGCCCGACTCATGCCCGTGATTCAGAGGTTCTGCTATGACTGATTCAAGATAGAGCGGCCGATCCATGTGGATACCCTCCGTTCGGATGCCCCGCTCCATCTTGCAACTGCACACTGAAATCAAGATCGGCGCCGTTCGTCGGATTGTACGGGTGATTTGTCGCCTGCGCGACTCTAAGTGACAGGTAGTCATAGCTAGAGATATTCCGCGAGCCCAAGGGTATGGACCATTCGTATGTCGAAGTAGTTTGCGTAGCCCATTAGAAAACTGCACCGGCTTCAAAGTCGCCATTGCCTGCATACGTGGAGCCATTCATTGGATCGCCTGGCTGGACGTTCGTACAGTTGCACGTGCCATATGGGCCACAAGGATTGCTCGCGCAGTCGAAGTACGCGGTGGTGTCGAACGGCCCTCTACATGCGACAGTCCCTACAGCAGCACTGTATCGGCAGCCATCGTCCGGCAAAAGGGTATTGAAAATGACGGGGAACAGGTATTCACAAACGCTCTCGTTCGTACAGGTTCCGGTCGTCGGCAGCGAGCATTCGCAGCGCTGCCGAGTGGCACTGGCATCGAGGGCCCAGTCACAACCGCCGATCTCATCTTTCAGCGGAGCTTCGAGCAAGCCGGCGACATTGGCCGTAACGGTCCAGCCAGTGCTCGTAACAGTTAGGCTCGGATTCGTGTTGAAATCGTCTATCGTTTGCACGCTTGCACCAATAGGAACAAGCGTCGAATACACTCGTCCGCAACGATCGGTCGGCCGGACCGGCGCCGCGGCGGGTCGTAAGATTTCCCACGGTCGCCACAGAAACTCACGTGCCGCTAGATCTGTATCAAGGTAGTAACGCATGACTGGAAGAACGTACCCGGCGAAAATGGTTCGCTGCTCGGCCGTGGTCAGGCTGCACGCTGCGTAGCCCGACGGTGCTGCTGTCCTATCGGAGAAGGCTTCGTGGCTTGCTCCGAAGATAGATGTAACGGAACGTGTGCCCGACGCGCGGCCAAATATTTCTGGGCTGTGCGTTTCGGCATGGAACGTAAAGTTGGAGACGTCATCGTCGGCGGTGCCCATCCAAAGATGAAATGGGGCGTTATATGGAGTCGTCGCGCCTGGATACGTGTTCGTAGGTAGGGCGTAGTGGTGATTGGTGGGGGCCATGCTGGACACCAGCGCGATGTCTGTCGCATCGAAGTAAGGCTGGTTGAAGAACCCGTTGACGAGTTTCATGTACGCGATAGCTGCGGATTCTCCACCGCGACTGTGCCCAGTCATCGCGATACGAGAACCATCGATTCTTCCACTGAGGGCGCCGTTCGCAATCGTATTCTGAAGGGCAAGAAGTCCCATCATGTGTTCCAGCGCGTTTTGTGCTCCGGCATCTACGCCGATATCGACGGCCGTCTCGTGGCTCAAGACGATGTAGCCCCATGACGCCAGATGGGTACCGACCAGGTTGTAGTACGCGAAGTTAAAACCATTCCCATGCCCAATGACGATCAACGGACGTGCCGACATTGACCCAATATTAGAAGGATAGAATAGGCGCGCTGCCTCGTAGTTCACTCCGTAAGACACGCCCTGCAGGGTATAGTTGTATTGTGTTACGGAGGACGGGCCGGGAGCCGTGCTATCGGCTACCACAAAGAAACCCGTCTGATTTCCTTGCCCGTCAATGTAGTCGGCGGAATCGAGCACGCCGTTCAGGTTGCAGTCGAACACCAAATCATACGGCGTAGCGAAGGCAGTCAGTTGGCCACCTCCGAGAGATCCGCTTCCGGTCAAAGCAAAACTATTGTTCTGGATATTAGTAGTACCGAAGGCCTCAAGCTGCGGAGCCCCTCGGACGTCCGTCAACGTACTACTCGTCGCCCAACCCGCGGCGTCCTTTGCGGCAACCACGTATAGGTTGCACACCACCGATGTCGTCAAGAACCTCGGATCGAGTGCGGCGAAAACCGTACTCCCAAGAGTGAACGTGTCGGCGTATCGAACCGGGGAAATGACGCGAGCGACCGTCCCCCGAGCGCCGTCCCTACCTGCGCAAATGATGGTGTGTAGAAACCTAGTACACCGATGGAGACTTCGTCCTGCTCTGGTGTGCAGCGCGATAAGCCGCATCGCACACTCAGGCGCCAGCGTTCAACCGCGCGCGCCACCGTCGGCGCCAGGTCGACGGTGAGCTTCAACCAAAAGCGTCCGCCGCGTCCCCTTTGCGCAAACCCCTTCGCGATCCCCGTAGATGCCATACGGAAAAGGCGCTGCCACTCATGCAAGATTACCCCCGGCAGCACCTCGCGAGCCTGCGTGCAAGGTTCCGCCGCTACGCCGCGTGCGGGCGGCTGCTTCCGACGAATCTGCGAATTCGGCGGGTGCGCGACCGTCAGGCATGGCGTTCATCCTCTGGCGGGCTACTGTAACTCATCTGTTGCTCGCTGCCCGGAGGTGGCGAGCGCCATCTGGATAGACGCGGCATGAGTCCTGCAGCCCCCATGACCATCGAAATCCGCCGCTCGCGCGGGTCTTTCCCCTAATGGATCCCGACTTTCCTCCTCCCACCCTGCTCGCGGCTGACGTCCGGAAGCGCTTCTCCGACGCACTCAGAAATTTCGATGCACAGAAACCGGTGCTCGTCATGGGTCATCACGATGCGGATGGTCTCAGCGCAACGGCTCTGCTCGTCCGTGCCCTGCGCAGCAGCGGACGCGAAGTCATCACGCGCATTGTTGGTCGCGGCGAGAACCCTTGGTCGAAGAGCATGGCAGCAGAGCTCGAGCCGCTGGCGCTGGCGGGGCTGATGGTCGCCGATCTTGGTGTGCGTCCCGGGACAATCAAGTCCGACGCACCGACCATCATCATAGACCATCATGTGCCGTCGACAGCGTTGGCAGATGGCGCGGTGATCAGCGGATACGGTCATTCGCCCGTTCCGACGTCGAGCCTGCTCGCGTTCTGGTGTGCAAGCGAAATAGCGGACGCCGACCGATGGTTGTGGATCGCCGCCATCGGGCTCATCGGCGACATGGCAGAAGGTGCGGATTTCCCCGAGCTCTCGCTGGCACGAAAGCGCTACGGCATCACTGCGCTTCGCGAAGCGACGACGTTGATCAACGCACCACGGCGATCGGCGTCCGGCGATGCGAGTCCCGCGTTGCATCTGCTGCTGCACGCGGAGAGCCCCAAAGATCTGCTGTCCGGCCGCTACCCTGAGACCGCGAAGCTCCAGGCCGCTCGCGAGGAAGTCAAGGCAGCTATGGCGGGCGCACGCCGCATTGCTCCCAAGGTGCGCAATGGTGTCGCGCTGATCCTGTTCGATTCACCGTGTCAGATTCATCCGCTGATCGCACAGCAATGGCGTGGACGGTTGAAGAACGAAATCGTGCTCGCCGCCAACACAGGGTATCGACCCGGCTGGATCCACTTCGCTGCGAGAAGCGCACGTGACGTCGACCTGATCGAGTTCCTCGCCGAGCACAAACCGGCGGGTGCGGACGAGAACTACGGAAGTGGACACGTTGCGGCCACTGGAGGTGCTCTCCGACCCGATGACTGGAACGCATTCATTGTCGGACTCGGCTTCGGACCGGAAAGCCAGGTGCAGCCATGACGCAAGTGCCACCACGGCTGGGTTTTGCCGTGAAGGTGATGGGGAAGCCCGGCTTGAAGTCGAACGACGCACGGCGCTGGCAAAAGAATCCGCATCTCAAGGTCTCGCTGGAATACGTCGACGCGATCTTCGACTATCTCGCCGAGCACGAGATCAAGATGTACCGGCTGTCGTCGGATCTGGCGCCGTATGCCACCCATCCCGACATGCCGCAGTTTCACAAGATGGTGGCGGAGAGCGACGCCGAGTTGCAGGCGCTCGGTGCCAAGGCGCGGCAGCTGGACATCCGCCTCTCATTCCATCCCTCGCAATACGTGCTGCTCAACAGTCCGGACGAGACGCTGACCAGGAAGAGCATCTGGGACTTCTCGTCTCAGGCGGAAATGCTCGATCGCATGGAGCTGGGACCTGAAGCGGTCATGGTGACGCACGTCGGCGGTGTCTACGGCGACCACCAGGCGAGCCGTGCGCGCTGGGTCGAGAACTGGAAGCGTCTTCCAAAGCACGTGCAGAACCGACTGGTGCTCGAACACGACGACATCCGGTTCAGTGCGGCCGATGTCCTTTGGATCTACGAGCACACGGGCGTGCGGCTCGTCTTCGATTACCAGCACTTCTGGTGCTTGAATCCAGAGCGCCTCGGCATGGTGGACACGCTTCGACGAATCGTGGAGACGTGGCCCGAGCCGCAGCGGCCCAAGATCCACTACTCGTCACCCCGGACCGAACTGCGCGATGTGCAGCGGCGGGACCCGAGAACCAAGCGCAAGAAAACGGTGCAGCTGCCGCCGATCCTCACGAATCATGCGGACTTCACCAATCCGTTCGAATTCGCACGCTTCATGCGAGACGCGGAAGGCCTTAGTTTCGACGTCATGCTCGAGAGCAAGGCCAAGGACATGAGCCTGCTCAAGCTTCGCGTCGATCTCCTGCGTTATGCGCCGGACGTGGCTGCGCACTTCGGCATCTTCCCCGACGATCTCGAAGCACTGGAAGCCGAGGAGGCAGCACTGGAAACCTCCGAAGCGGCAGAAACCGCGAACGACGCGAATTAGTCGCGCAAGCGCGGCACGGCCGGCTCCCCGATGGCACGTTCAAGGCAGCATCTGAACGTCCGTCACCGCCGTCGATACGCAGATCGTGCGCGAGGGCACCGTGTCGAGCGCCGACGGCGAGATGAAGCCGCTGGCAGGAGCCACCTCGACTGGATTGCCCGTCGTCAGCGAGTGCACCTGGTGCGGCGACTGGTTCGGTTCAATGCGCGCGCCGGCCGTTCCGCCGGCAAGCGCCGCCACCTCCTCGCTCTTCCAGACGCGCGCGAGGCCGGACTTGTAGCAGAGCAGCGCGAACGGCGTGACCGGGTTCGACTCTTCGATCGTCGCCGCACTCTCCCGCGGCGGCTCGACCTCGCTCATCGCCGCCGGGCTGCACAGCTCCACGGGGATTTTGAGATCATAGAGGCAGTGCCCTTCCACGCTGGTACCCTCGAAGCCGATGCCGCCGTCGGCGTCGGTGGCGCAGTCGTCGAACGTGTCGCGGAAGTATCCCTGCAGATCGGTGCGGAACTTGGTGACGCCGGGAGCAAGTTCGGGAGTCTGATCGCTGGCGACTCCCTTGGCCGTACGCACCTGGTAGCACAGGAAGTGGTTCTTGCCGCTGGGGGCGACGAGCGGGCCGGTGTCGCCGGTAGCGGCGGGCACCAGCATCGCCGTCACCTTGCGCGAGTCGACGACGATCGTGCCGAACTGGTTGGTGAGCTCCCAGCGTCGGGGGATGTGCGCCACCGTAGGCGGGAACGCGCCGTTCGCGAGCATCGCGCTGGCGCCGTCACCGGCAGGGCCGACCTGGTAGCGCAGGTAATGCAGCGCGGGCTCGACCGCCATGCCAGTTCCATCGCTGCCCGCCGGAGTGAGCAGGCCCATCGTCTTCTTGGCGGCGTGGTTTTCCGGATCGTCTCCGTCGCCGTCGGCAACGTGCTCATCGTTCAACGTGACGTTCCATCCTTTGGGGAGCGTGTCGGCGGCATCGGAGGAGTTGACGCGATAGGCAACGAACTCATCGATGCAGATGCGCGTGGCATCGCCGCAGACGCCGCCGCTGCAGACTTCGTCGATCGTGCAATCGTCGCCGTCGTCGCAGCTCGTTCCATCGGGCAGATCTGCATCCGACGGGCACCCCGCCGGCGTGCCGGGACATAGCTCGGCGGAGTCACAGTCATGCGCAGCCGAGCGGCAAACCGTCGTGGATGGCTCGAACGCATCGGCCGGACACGCGGCCCCCGCCGTTCCGCTGCAGGTCTCGTCGCTGTTGCAGAGATCACCCGAGCCGGCGCGGCAGACGGTGCCGGCGGGCTGGACGACGTCGGCGGGGCAGTCGGCCTCCGAGCCGGTGCACAGCTCGTCGGGGTCGCACAGATCACCGGAGCCAGCGCGGCAGACCGTGCCGGCGTTGCCGGCCGGGTGCTGGCAGGTGTCGCTGGAGCCGTCGCAGCGATCGAGCGTGCAGACGTTGCCGTCGCTCGAGCAGGTCGTGTCCGCGGGCGCCTTGGCGTCGGCGGGGCACTCGGCGGCTTCCCCGCTGCAGGTCTCGGCGGTGTCGCACTCGCCGGCCGCGGCCCGGCAGACGGTTCCGGCATTGCCGGCCGGATGCTGGCACAGCGGGCTCGAGCCGTCGCAGACGTCCCTCGTGCAGACGTTCCCGTCGCTGGTGCACGAGGAATCGGCCGGCACGAGCGCGTCGGACGGGCACGTGGCGGTGCCGTCGCAGGTCTCGGCGATATCGCACTCTCCGGCCGCGGCGCGGCAGACCGTACCGGTATTGCCGGCGGGGTGCTGGCATGCGTCGCTGGAGCCGTCGCAGCGGTCGAGCGTGCAGGCGTTGCCGTCGTCCGTGCATGCGGTGTCGGCCGACTGCTTGGCATCGCCCGGACAGGTCGTGCTGGCGCCGTCGCACAGTTCGGCCGCATCGCACTCGTCGGCGGCCGCTCGGCAGGTGGCGCCGGCGTTGCCGGCAGGGTGCTGGCACAGTGCGCTCGCGCCGTCGCACTGGTCGATCGTGCAGGGATTTCCATCGCTGCTGCACGACGTCCCGGCATCGGTCAGCCCATCGGTCGGGCACGTGGCGGTGCCGTCGCAGGTCTCGGCGACGTCGCATTCGCCGGCGGCCGCGCGACAGACGGCGCCGACGTTGCCGGCGGGATGCTGGCACGCATCGCCGCTCCCGTCACAGCGATCCTCCGTGCAGGCGTTGCCGTCGTCGCTGCAGGACGTGCCGGAGGCGACCTTCGCATCCACGGGGCAGGCAGGGTCGGCACCGTCGCAGATCTCGGCGGCGTCGCACTCGCCGGCTGCTGCGCGGCAGGTCGCGCCGGCATTGCCGGCGGGATGTTGGCAGGCGGTGTTGACGCCGTCGCACTGGTCGACGGTGCAGGGATTGCCGTCGCTGGCGCACGCCGTGCCGGCGGCATCGAGCACATCGGCCGGGCACGACGTGGAAGAGCCGTCGCACACCTCGGCAGCGTCGCAGTCGTCGACGGCTGCACGGCAGACGGCGCCGGCATTGCCCGCCGCGTGCTGGCACGCCGTGCTGCTGCCGTCGCAGCGGTCGCTGGTGCAGGCGTTGCCGTCATCGGTGCAGGTGGAATCCGCGGGCTGCAAGGAGTCGGACGGGCAGCTCGCGCTCGCGCCCGTGCAGGTTTCGGCCACGTCGCACTCGCCGGCGGCGCCGCGACAGATGTAGTCGACCGGGCGATAGCTGCAGGTTGCCGAGCAGCACGATGCCGCGGCGCCGTTGCTGGCGCCGGCGTCACACTGTTCCCCTGTGTCGATGGTGGAATCGCCGCAGTTGGAGACGCGCTGGCCGTACGCCTCGAATTCGCCATCGGTCGTGTCGTCGCCCGTCCACGCAACGAGATACTCGAGGCTGGCGGCGTTGAAGGCGACGCTGACGCCGGCAGCCACGTTGAATGCCACGTTGCCGTCGACGCCCATGTCGCTCAGCCGCATGTCGTTGGCGCCCACCGCGGCGCCGGTGCCGCTCGCGATGCGCTGGCCGAAGACCTCGAACTCGTTGTTGACCAGAGGCGAGGTGTCGTCGTCCCCCTGCCAGACAACGAAAAATTCGTCGTTGATGCCGTTGTAGGCCACGGCCGGCGTGAAGGCGCCGTAGGAGGAGCTGCCATCGGGCCCCATGTCGCTGATGCGGAAGTCGTTGGTCCCCACCTCGGCGCCCGTCGATGCGGTCAAGCGCTGGCCGTGGATCTCGCTCTGCCCGCTCGTCTCGTCGGCCGACCACACGACGAGGTACTCGCCGGCGTCCGGGTCGTAGGCGACGGCGGGAGCACTGGCGCTGGTGGCGGCGATTCCGTCGATGCCGACGTCGCTGATGCGGAAGTCGTCGTTGCCGGTCTCGGCTCCGGCCGACGTCAGACGCTGGCCGTACACCTCGAACTCGCCGTCGATCAGCGGCAGGCTGTCATCCTCGGCCACCCACACGACGAAGTATTCGTCGTTGGCGCTGTTGTAGACCACGCGCGGGGCATCGGCATCGTAATTGGCGTTGTTGTCGGGGCCCATGCGGCTGATGCGGAAGTCGTTCGTGCCGATGGCGTTGCCGGTGCCGTCGAGAAGCTGTCCGAAAATCTCGATTTCATCGTTCGCCGTCACCGTCTCGTAGTCGGCCTCCCAGACCACCAGGCATTCGCCGTTGGTATCGTGACACGTTACGGCCGGCGCATTGGCCGCGTAGCTGAGCGAGCCGACGTCGCTGATGCGGAAATCGTTCGTGCCGACCTCGACACCATCGGCGTCCACGCGCTGGCCGTAGATGTCGTTCTCGCTCGTCCCGTCGTTGCCGCGCCAGACGACGAGGTACTCGTTCGTCGCCGCGTTGTACGCGACGGCCGGCACGGTGGCGTCATAACTCGCGTTCAGATCCGGCCCCATGTCGCTCAGCCGGAAATCGGAACCTAGAAGGGAGCCGTCGGCGGCGACGATCTGGCCGTAGATCTCGAACTCGCCGTTGAGCATCTCATCGGCCGACCAGACGACCAGGTATTCGGTCTGATCACCGTTGTACGCGACGGCCTGTGTGTTGACGTTGACCGTCGTGTCGCCGTCCGTGCCCATGACGCTGATCCGAAAGTCGTTGGTACCGACTTCGGCAGCCGGCGCACGTTCGGGGAACGCCTGGACGGCGACGGACAAACCAAAGCAAAGAATCGCGAGGCGCGACGAAGTGTAAGACATGCCCCTGACCCTCCCACCATGGGTTTCGGTTTTGGACGTCCTAAAAAATGGTGCCGAAAGGTAGCGAGTTGGCGCGGCTGCGCCAAGTGACAAATCGCACTATACGAAGCGGTGCACGCGTTCCGTCCGCATGCCGCACCGCGTCAGTCCGCGCCGCGGCAACATCCGCCCGTAAGACCGGAACGGCGGTCGGCCGCGTGCGTATGCCCTATCCTCGCGCCGGCCGTGTGCTCGAACGGCAGCGAACCGTTGCGAAGGCCGCGCAGCGGCGACGCGGCTCAGCTACCGGGTTCCAACCGTTTCGATCGCGCGCTCGCCGATCTGGTGGGCAGCAATGTGAAATAGAACGTCGCGCCTTTCTCGGGTTCGGCCTCCGCCCAAACATGTCCGCCGTGTCGCTCCACGATGCGCTGAACCGTGGCAAGTCCGATCCCGGTCCCCTCGAATTCGCTTACCGGATGCAGTCGCTCGAAGGCTCCGAAGAGCTTGCTCGCGTGCTCCATGTCGAAGCCGGCGCCGTCGTCGCGAACGAAATAGATCGTTTCGCCGTCCGCGTCGCGTGTGCCGAACTCTATGCGTGCGCGTTCGTGCCTGCTCGTGTATTTCCACGCATTCTCAAACAGGTTTTCCAGCACCACCCGCAGAAGCGAGGCATCACCTTCCACGCACACACCGTTTTCGATGATGAACTGGACATCGCGCTGCGCGTCCGAGTTCGCGAGCTCGCCGGCAATTGCGTGGCCGATCGCACTCAAGTCCACCGTCGTCCAGGCCATCCTGCTGCGCGTGACGCGGGCCAGCGCGAGCAGGTCGCGGATGAGATGCCCCATTCGCGTACTCGTCGCCTGGATCCGGCTCATGTAGTACTGCCCCTGTTGATCGACGAGAGGGCCGTACTCCTCGAGCAGCACGTGGCTGAAGCCTTCGATCACGCGTAAAGGCGCGCGCAAATCGTGCGATACCGAATAACTGAATGCCTCCAGTTCCTTGTTGGCGGCTCGCAACTCGGCAGTGCGCTCGCGAACACGCTCCTCGAGTTGCTCATTGAGCCGCTGGATTTCCTTCTGGGCCCTCTTGCGTTCGGTGACATCGCGCGCGATCCCCTGGACCGCGATGGGAACGCCGTCGCGCTCGACCACGCGCGGGCTCGCTTCCAGCAGGACGCTGTCACCTTGCTTGGTGATGACCTCCACCTCGACGGCGGCGGGGATCGCGCGTTTGCTGAGTACGCGGTCGATCAGGTCGGCAACATAGCCGCGGCTGTTTGGCGCGATGATCTGACCGAGACTCATGCTTTCGACTTCGGTCTGGGTGTATCCAAGCGCCACCTCGGCCGCCGGATTGATTGAGACGAAATTGCCGGCAAGGTCGTGGCAGTAGATGATTTCGTGCGCGTTCTCGAAGAGCTGGCGATAGCGCTCCTCGCTCTCGTGCAACGCATTCTCGGTAAGCTTGCGCTCGGTGATGTCGCTGAAGATGCCGTTCAATCCGACGACCTGGCCGTTTTCCACGCGTGGGCTGGTGGACGCGCGAATCCAGCGCAGATCGCCGGCCTTGTCGAAGACCCGGAAATCGATCTGTCCAGCCTCGCCCAACAAGTTGCGGCCGCGATGCTGTTCCAGTGCCGGCAAATCGTCAGGATGGACGAAGTGTGCAACGCCCAGGCTCTTCACCTCGTCGGCAGAGTACGAAGAAACCGAACTGATGGCTGGACTGACGTAAGTGAAGTTGCCGAGCGTATCCATGGTATAGACGACATCGTTGACGTTCTCGACGAGATAGCGGTAGCGCTCCTCGCTCGCTCGCAGTGCGTCCTCGGTCCGCTTTCGCTCGGTGATGTCATGGATGACCACCTGGACGGCCGGCTCGCCGCCGAAGATCATGGGCATGCCCGTAGTCTCCACGTCGATGGGAACGCCGTCCAAGCGCAGGAGCTGATCTTCACGGGCCTCTGCCGGGGTCCCGGTCTCGAGCATGGTCCGGATCCTTTCGGCGAGTTGCTGGCGGCGCTCGGGCCGGACGACTTCCATGATCGACCGTCCCACCAGGTCGGATGCGTCTGCGGCGCCCATCAGCCGAGCGGCCGCATTGTTGGCAAACATCACTTTGCCTCGCGCATGCACGACGATGCCATAGGGTGACAACTCCACGAGCTGTCTGTACCGGGCCTCGCTCTCCTGGACCGCTTCCTCGGCCCGCTTACGATCGTTGATGTCGGTGACGATCCCGATCATTCCCACCAGCTCGCCATTCTCGTAGCGCGGCCTGCTCGAGCTGCGCACCCAGCGGATTCGTCCGTCCTTCTCCTGAATCCGGAATTCACGAGGCTCGGCCTGGCCTGCCATGGTACGCCGCGCCGCCTCCTCCAGATAAGCCGCGTCTTCGGCGTAGACGATCTCGATCAACGGTTTGCCGAGCAGATCCTCCACCCGATAGCCGCTGATGCGCTCGATGACGGGGCTGACGTAGGTGAACCTGCCCGAGCGGTCGGTCGCGAAGACGACGTCGTTGACGTTCTCGATCAGCGTCCGGTAGCGCTCCTCGGAACGTCGCCGCTCTTCCTCGGCGTGCTTGCGTTCGGTGATGTCGATCATGATGCCGCGCAGCCGGGAAGGCTGACCATGCTCGGAGACCACCTTGACGATGTCGCGCAGCCAGACGACGCCGCCGTCAGCTGCAATCATGCGATACTCGAAATCGTGCGAGCGCGATTCCCGCGTAGCTCCTGTGCACAGATCGGTGACCCATTCGCGATCGGCTGGATGGACGTGCTCGCGCCAGAAGTTCGGCTCATCGAGCCAGCGCGACAGCGGATAACCGAGCAGACGCTCGGCCTGCTGGCTGACGAAGGTGAATTGGAACGTGCTGGCGTCGGCTTCCCAGACGATGCCATCGATCGAGGATACGAGCTGTTCATAGTGCAGCCGCGAGCGCTCCAGCGCCTCGCGTGCGGCCATGGACTGATGGCTGAGTGCGGCCAGCGGCTGCAGGGAGGTACCGGACTCACACCAGGATTGGCCCGATCGTGTATCGGCGTTGCCCTCGGATTGGAGCGACTCGAGATCGAGCTGGCAGAGGTCGCGAAACCGCAGCAGCAACCGGCGCTCGGTTTCGCCGAATACGTTGGGCTTGCTGTCGAGCACGCAGATCGTGCCGAGGACGGCTCCGTCGGGCCACCGGACGTTCACGCCGAGATAGGCGATGAGACCTGCACGCGCATCGGGGCTGTTCTTCCATTGCGGGTGCTCGCGGGCGTCCGCGATGTGGACCGCATCGGAGGTCTGCACGGCCGCCTCGCAGTAGATGTCGCGCCCACGCCGCCAGCTTGCGCCAGCCCGATAGGGATTTCCCGCGGACAGGCTGGATACCAGGACGACGATTTCGCTCGCTTCGGCGGCGCGAATCAAAACGGAGGGCACCTGCAGCAACTCCGCCAGCTCATCGAGGAACGTCTGCCAGCGGGCGAGCAAAACGGCGGGGATCCCGCCGTGCCCGACGGGCGAGGCGGGATGACGCCGGGCATTCGAAGAAGCAGCCCTTTTCACGCGACAGACCCCTATCACAGGGCGCACCCCATAGTCGCGACTGGAACGACGAAAAAAACGCACCGCCAGCGCAAATTCGCGCTCTCGCACCCGATCCGTTCTGGCACCGGGTCGCGGCTTCCGCGTCTCGCCACCGCGCTAGGGGTGGCCGGCAGTCCCGGCGGCCGCATGGTTGCGCCTGCGGGCAGCCGGTTTCGCTCCCGGACGCCAGACCAGAGCGGAACGTGGCTGGCCGGGATCCGGTCTCATGGAACGACAACGGCTCGAATCTGCCTGTGACAAGTCCGCGTCCGATACCGGTGATGCCGGCTGCGACTGCGTCGATATGCGCTATCGATCCGTCATTCGTCCAACCAAGAGCGTGTGCATCGCACAGGACGCCGCACAAGCATCCCTGGCACCATCCACCCGCCGCGCTACCCTTCGCATGCATCGTGGCGAAGAATGGTTGGAACTGTAGTCAGAGAAGGCAGCTGCTTCCGTTGCCAGGTCGTGCAGATTCCGGCGCTCGAAAACGGCTTCCGAAGCCGGTGCTGCAGATCGCCTGAGGCCTTCGCCGTCGTCCGTTCCCGCGGTACGCTGACACCGATCGTGATCGCCTACTGCCGCTCGCACGGCGGGCAGCAACGGGCCAAGACCGAGGCCGGAAAGCTCGAGAAGGCGCTGGCGGATTCGTAGCGGGCGGTGTTCTGGAACGTCAGTGTTCGGCGTCCGGCGCTGCGTTCGATGCCCATGTCGGTTGACGCGGGAGGTGGAATGACACGACGAGCGCCAGCTCGAGGGGCGCGCCATGAGCTCGAACGGCAGGAGGAACCGGTCTTTCGCATGCTCGTGCCTCCTGTTTGACAACCCTGCCCCTCCGCGGAAACTCACCCTCGGCGCGCCTTCGGCTGCGCAAGAACGTTCGGAGGTTGCTCCCATGACCGAAGCCCAAGCCGCTCCCAAACCTTCGCTGCCGCGGCTCCTGGAGCCGGCACCGCAGTTCGAAGCGGTCTCCACGCACGGTCCGATCAAGCTCTCCGACTACAAGGGGAAATGGGTGGTGCTGTTCTCCCACCCCGCCGACTTCACGCCCGTGTGCACCACCGAGCTCATGGAGTTCGCGCGGCGGCAGGACGATTTCGAGAAGCTCGGCGTCCAGCTCATCGGCCTGTCCATCGACAGCATCTACGCGCACATCGCCTGGACTCGGAACATCAAGGACAAATTCGGCATCGAGATCCGCTATCCCATGATCGCCGACCTCGACATGAAGGTGGCGCAGCTTTACGGCATGGTTCATCCCGGCGCGTCCTCCACGGCGACCGTCCGCTGCGTCTTCGTGATCGATCCCGACCAGAACCTGCGGGCGATGGTCTACTACCCTCTCACCAACGGCCGCAGCGTCGACGAGATCTTTCGCCTGGTGAACTCGCTGCAGACCTCCACGCAGCACGGCGTGGCGACGCCCGAGGGATGGAGGCCTGGCGACAAGGTCATCCAGCCGCCGCCGCTGACGGCCAAGGGCGCCGAGGATCGCGCCAGGGATCCGCAGTTCGAAGTCACCGACTGGTACTTCGCCAAGAAACCCCTCTGAGCGGCGCTCGCTTGGTCACCACGAACAAGGCCGGCGCCGGCCGTCATCTCCTCGCCGGAAGACGCGTCGTCATGGTTCTCGCCCTGGCCGCGGCAGCTTCGCTCCATCCTGCGCGTACCGCCCAAGCCGTCACCATCGCCGACCCAACCGCTCGCGGTGAGGTCGTCGAGACGACGTTCAAGAGCGTCGATGCCACCGTGGCAGCGCAGTGGGAATTTCCCGCGCGAACGCCCGCGCCGCTGGTGGTGCTGATCCCGGCATCGGAGGCGCTGGACCGACACGGCCTGCCCCCGGGCTACGGCGCCGACCTCGACACCGGCATCTACGCGCAGCTCGCCAAGCGGCTGGTCGCCGCGGGCTTCGCCGTCTTTCGCTTCGACTCTCCCGGCACCGGTCGCAGCAGCCCGGGCCGCTATGCCACCGTCCGCTCCAATGCGCTGGAGGCGTACACGCACGCGGTCGAGCACGCCAAGGTGGATCCGGACAAGGTCTTCCTGTTCGGCCACGCCTGGGGCACCGACACGATCGTGGGAATCTACTCGCGCTATGCGCAGGTGAAGCCGCCGGCAGGCGTCATCCTGTTCTCGAACATGGTCGGAGAGACCGACATCGTGCAGGTGGATGCGCCCACGCTGATCGTCGTCTCCGACAAGCTGCCCGACGACCTCTACCAGCGCGGCCGCTTTCCGGCCGATGCGCGCGACAACTTCAAGGACAAGAAGCTCGAAACCAAGCTGGTGACGATTCCCGCCGCCGAACCGACGCTGCTCGCGCCGGTGGAGAAGTCAGGAGGCGGCAAGAACATGCTGCTCGACCCGCGTGCGGTCGATGCGGTCATCGAATGGCTTCAGGCGCACACCGGCGGCACGCCGACCTAACGCTGCCCCGCCTGCGCGTATTCCGTCAGCGCAGCTTCTCTTCCGGCCCGGAGTCGATTCGAACCGGCCGCGCCCGAGGCGCCGACGGGCGATCGATCCGGGCTTCACTCGGGCAGGGGATCAGGTGAACGTCTCGACCAGCTCGATGAGCCCGCGCTCCCGCAGGGCGGAAAAGACGTAGCCTTTGACTTCCTCGACCGTGTCGCAGCGCAGGACGTCCTGGGCGATGCGCTGCGCGTCATCGTAGCGCGCGCTGCGGATGATCTGCTTGACCACCGGAATGTAGAGCGACCCCATGCTCAGCTCGTCCAGCCCCATTCCCACCAGCAGCAGCGTGCACAGCGGGTTGCCCGCCATCTCGCCGCACATGCCGACGCGGCGGCCCGCCTCGCGCGCGGCGTCTACCACGATGCGGATCGACTGCAGCACGGCCGGATGCAGCGGCTCGTACATCGAGGCGACCTTCAGATTGTCGCGGTCCACCGCCAGCGTGTACTGGATCAGGTCGTTGGTGCCGATGGAGACGAAGTCGACCTCGCGCAGGATCTCGGGCGCGCGCAAGACGGCCGCCGGCACCTCAATCATCGCTCCCAGCTCGATGCCTGGCGCGGGCACAAAACCGTTCTGCGACAGGTCGGAGAGGCACTCCGCGTAGAGCTCGCGCACGCGCCGCAGCTCCTCGACGCTCGTGATCATCGGGAACAGGATGCGAACGGGAAACTCGCTGGCGGCCCGAAGGATGGCGCGAAGCTGATCGAGGAACGTGTCTTCCGATTCGAGCGAAACGCGAATCGAGCGCAGGCCGAGAAAGGGGTTGCCCTCGCGCGTCTGCTGCGCGAACAGCGGATACTTGTCCGCCCCGAGATCGAGCGTGCGAATGGTGACAGGGCGGCCGCGCATGCGCGTCATCACGCGCTTGTAGAGCCGCAGCTGCTCCTCCTCCGTCGGAAAATCGCGGTACGAAAGGAACGGAAACTCGGTGCGATAAAGGCCGATGCCCTCGGCGCCGAAGCGCTCGACCAGATCGAGCTCGCTGATCAATCCGACGTTGGCGAGCAGGCTTACGCGGTGACCGTCGAGGGTCTCGGCCGGCAGGTCGCGAAGATGGGCGAGCCCTCGCTGGAATTCGCGATACTCGGTGTCCAGACGGCGGTATTCGGCGATGACGTCGGCGCCCGGGCGCACGTAGACCGTGCCCGAGTTGCCGTCGACGATGACTTCGTAACCCTCGCGCGCGGCCTCGTAGACGCCGGCCGCGCCGACCACGGTCGGGATGCCGAGCGACTTCGCGAGAATGGCGGCGTGCGAGGTGACGCCGCCGGCCGAGGTGACGATGCCTTCGAGCTTGGAATGATCGATCGCCGCCAGATCGGTGATGGTGAGCTCGGAGGCCACCAGCACCGCGTGCTCGCGCACCTCGGGGACCGGTGCGTCCACGCCGAGCAGGTGGTGCAGGATGCGCTGCCCGGTTTCGCGAACGTCGGAGACGCGCTCGCGCAGGTAGTCGTCGCTCATCGTGCTGAAGCGCTGCACGTAGTCGAGCACCACCACGCGCACCGCGCTTTCGGCGCAGAGGCCCTTCTCCATCTCCTCGTGAATGCGGCTGGTGAAGGAGCGGTCCTCGATCATCATCCGCAGCGCTTCGAACATGGCGCCGCCAACCTCCGGCACCAGCTCGCCCATGCGCTCGCGCGCCTCGTCCACTTCCTTGATGGCCTCGGCCAGCGCGGCTTCGAAGCGGCTGCGCTCGCTTTCGTATCCGCGTCCGGGCTTGAGCTCGATGCGTTCGATCTCGACGGGCTTCTCCAGTCGGTGTGCGCGTCCGATGCCGAATCCCGGCGACGCACCCAGGCCCGACAGATGCAGCACGCCGCCGCTGTCGAGATGGCGGTCGATGCGACGCTTGCCGATCTCGAACGCCTCCAGGCGCTGGATCGCCTTCTGCATCTCGCGCCGGTAACGCTCGCGCTCCTCTTCCTGGTGCTGCAGGCGCTCGGACAGGTGCGCGTTCACCATCAGCGCGCGCGCCTGACCCGCGACCGAGCGCGCCAGCATGATCTCTTCGTTGGTGAAGCGGCGGCGGCGCCGGCTCTGCAGGACGAGCACGCCGATCGTGCCGAGGCCTTCGCCCACCGGCACGCCGAGGAAGGAGTGGTACTTCTCTTCTCCCGTTTCCGGGAAGAACTTGAAGCGCGGATGCGTCAGCGCATCCACGACGACGACCGGCGACTGCTGCTCGACCACGAGACCGACCAGGCCTTCGTTCTTGCTCATGGTCACGCGGCCGATGCTGCGTGAGGGCAGGCCGTGCGTTGCTGCAAGGCTGAGGATTTCGGTCCCTGGATCGAAGCTGTAGAGCGAGCAGACTTCGCAATCGAAGGCGCTGGCGAGCATGCGTACCACACCCTCGAGCGCTTCCTGGGAATCGGGCGTGCGTCCGAGAAACAGCGTCAGCTCTTCGAGAAGCCGCAGATGACGGCGCGTGCCGCGATGGCGCTCGGAAGCGGCCGCGGCCTTGTCGGACAGGGAGGTGGGCGGTGCGTCTTTGATGACGCACCTATATCAGTGCCCACACGCCAATCTCAACGAACGCGGCGGGGCGCGCGCAATCGTGCGCCGCCGGCAGTGACGGCGTGCGTCAGCAATTCGCGCACGTGCTTTCTCGCGCCGACCAGTGCGGCTTCGACGCTCATGCCGCGCGCCAGCGCCGCCGCCATCGCGCTGGCGAATGCGCACCCGGTCCCGTGCATCGAACCGCGCAGCCGCGTGCCGCGAAAAATCCGCTCGCAGCCTTCGTGCAACAGCATGTCGAGAGGCTGGCCGCGCAGGTGCCCGCCCTTGATGACGATGGCTCCGGTCGTCCGCGACGAGAGGCGGCGCGCCGCGGCCGACATCCCGTCCACGTCGCGCACCGCCATACCGGTCAGCACGGCCGCCTCGTCGAGGTTGACCGTCACCACCGCCGCCAGCGGCAGGAGCCGCGCAAGGATGGCGCGCGCCGCCGCGGGCCCAGCCAGCTCGCCGCCGCCCGAAGCACGCAAGACAGGATCGAGCACCAGCGGCACTCGCGCAGTCAGCGGGCGCAGCGTAGCGGCCAGCGCGGCGGCGCAAGCCGCCGACGGCACCTGGCCGATCTTGATTGCCGATGCGGGAAAGGCGCGCAGAAGCTCGCGCAGCTGTGCCGTCACTTGCGGAACGGGAACCGGGTGCGTGGCTCGCACGCCGCCTCCCGATTGCACGGTCACCGCGGTGGCGACGGCGAGCGGCATGACTTCGAGCCGCTCGAGCGTGCGCGCGTCGGCCACGATGCCGGCGCCGCAGCTCGGATCGAGGCCGCCGATGGCAAGAACGAACGGTGGCCTCTTCATCGCGGCAGGCCCCGCGACGCGCGCCTCGGCACCGTCGCTGCGGGGACGAGCGCGCGGCGACGGCGCCGCGTTGCGGCCATCGTCCACGCTGCCTTCGGGCAACGCCGCGCTCGCGCACGCACGTTGGTCATCGTTGCCCGTGCGCAGCGTCGCCGCACGCAGCGGACAGGCCGGCGCAGACTGCCGCCACCGCCTCGTCGGCAAGCGACGGATAGATCGGCAGGCTCAGCACCTGCTCAGCCATGCGCTCGCTGACCGGCAGATCGCCGCGTGCACCGCCCTCGGCGGCCAGGCATGGCTGCAGATGGAGGGGAAGCGGATAAAAAACCCGCGTCGCGATCCCTTCGCGCTCCAGGCGCGCCTGCACGGCATCGCGGCCGCAGGGCACACGCACCGTGAGCTGGTGCCAGACGTGCTCCTTGCCCGTGGCCGGCTGCGGCAGGATGAGGATGTTGGCCGCGGCCGCCGGTGCCAGATGCCGCTCATACAGAGCGGCGATCTCCTGCCGCCGCGCGTTCCAGGCCGCCAGGTGCGAAAGCTTGGCATTGAGAACGGCGGCCACCAGCTCATTCATGCGCGCGTTGATTCCGGCGTCCTCGTGCTCGTAGCTGCCTGGCGCCGCGCCGTGAACGCGCAGGCGCGAGAGGCGGCGCGCCAGCGTCTGGTCATTGGTCACGACCATGCCCCCGTCGCCCGGGCCGCCCAGGTTCTTGGTCGGATAGAACGAAAGACAACCGGCGTCACCGACCGCCGCGGCCGCTCCCGCGTCCGACCGCGCGCCCAGGGCCTGCGCCGCATCCTCGATCACGCGCAGATCGCGCTCGCGTGCATACGACACCAACTCGTCCATTGCCGTCATGCGCCCGTAGAGATGCACCGGCAGCAGCGCGCGCAGCCGTGCGCGCGTGCGGCGGTGACGAAGCGACCCGTCGAAATGGCGATCCACGGCGGCTGCCATTTGGGCGGCGCCGGCAAGGAAGGTGCGGTCATCGATGTCGCAGAAGACCGGCTGGGCGCCCGCGCGAACGACGGCGCCGGCGCTGGCGAAGAACGTGAAGGCGGGAACGATCACCGCATCGCCAGGCCCGATCCCGAGCGCGAGCAGCGCCAGGTAGAGGGCATCGCTGCCCGACGAGCACGCGATGGCAAAGCGGGCGCCGGTCAGCTCCTGGATGGCGCGCTCCAGCTCGGCGGTCTGCGGCCCGTGCACGAACAGCTGGCGAGCGAGCACGTCATCGATGCGCTTTCGCGCCTGCTTTTCGACGAGCGCGAAATCCGAGGCCAGGTCGACGAAGGGGATCAAGGAAGCTCGAGACCCGCCGCGCGCACGAGCAGCGACATCGACTCGCCGGCCGAGCCGCGCAGCAGCACGTCGGCGATGTCGTCCTTGGGCGTCTCCTCGTTGTTGACGATGATCAGGCGCGATCCGGCCGCCACGGCGGTGTCCGGAAGCGCGGCGGCCGGATACACCTGCAGCGACGATCCGACCACCAGCATCAGGTCGCAGGCTTCGGCCGCCTCGAACGCCTGCGCCGTCTCGCGCTCGGGCATCGACTGGCCGAACGAGATCGTGGCCGGCTTGACGCGCCCGCCGCACACGTCGCACGAGGGCACCACGACCTCGCCCGCGACCAGCCTGCGGTGGAGCTGCTCGCGATCGTGGCTGGCGCCGCAATCGATGCAGCCGGCGCGCAGCGACGAGCCGTGGATCTCGGTGGTGCGCTCGGGCGAGCTGCCCGCCTTTCGGTGCAGGCCGTCCACGTTCTGCGTGACCAGCCGCAAGAGCTTGCCGGCCTTCTCGATCGCCACGATCGCATGGTGCGCGGCATTGGGCTCGGCATCGCGCAGGACCGGATACGACTCCGTCGACATCTTCCAGTAGTCGCGCCGCGTGGCTTCGTACGCGCAGAAGAGATCGAATGTCAGCTTGCGCGGATCGTATCTGGTCCAGAGGCCGCCAGGGGAACGAAAGTCGGGGATGCCCGACTCGGTCGAAACGCCGGCGCCGGTCAGGACGACTACGCTGCGAGCTTGCGCGAGAAGTGCCGCTGCCTGGCGAATGGCGCCGGAGAACCCGTCTGCGTTCACGTCGAGGGGCTATAACCGGACGCCCATACGCTCACAACTTCCGCGCAACGGCCGTGCGCGCGCAGGCGGGCGTGTTGCGCGCCGGTGCCACCGCGGGTAGCTTTTCGAAAGGTTTATAAAGGACATACGAGCGATGCGGATGCTGAAGTGGATGGTGGCAGTGATGCTGTCGCTCGTGTGCGCGGTGGGTGGCGTGATCGTGCTCGCCACCTACGACGAAATGACCTCGGCGCTGCCGCCCATCGAACGCCTGCTTCAATACGAGCCGCCGGTTGCCACCAGGGTTTTTGCCAGCGACGGCGCCCTGGTCGAGGAGTTCTACCGCGAGCGCCGCTACCTGGTGCCCATCGAGAAGATCCCGCCGGTGGTGCGCAACGCGTTCCTGGCCTCCGAAGACGCCGACTTCTACAGCCATTCCGGCGTCGATTTCATCGGCATCGCGCGCGCATTCGCCGCCAACCTCAGCGCCGGCTCGGTCGTGCAGGGCGGCAGCACCATCACGCAGCAGGTGGTCAAGGTCCTGCTGCTGACACCCGAGCGCAGTTACGAACGAAAGATGAAGGAGATCCTGCTGGCGCTGCGCCTGGAGCAGCACCTCAGCAAGGATCAGATCCTGGAGCTGTACCTCAACCAGATCTACTTCGGCGAAGGCAATCACGGCGTCGGCGCCGCGGCCCGCAGCTACTTCGACAAGCAGGTCTCCGAGCTGACCCCCGCGCAGGCCGCGCTGCTGGCGGGCCTGCCGGCGGCTCCGAGTCGATATTCTCCTCGCCGAAACCCTGAAGCCGCCATGAAGCGTCAGCGCTACGTGCTGCGGCGCATGGTCGAGGAGAACTTCCTCAGCGCCGGCGACTACCAGAATGCGCTGCGCGAAGAGCTCACCCTTGCGCCCCAGGCCGACCAGCGGCAGTCGGTGCGGAATTACTACACCGAGGCGGTGCGCCTGCAGCTCGAGGAGATGTTCGGCGAGGATGCGCCGTACAACCAGGGCTACACCGTGCACACGGCGATGGATCCGCGGCTGCAGGGCCTGGCCGAGGCCGCCGTGCGCAACGGCATCGAGCGCGTCGATACTGCCCTGGGCTATCGCGGCCCTCTCGAGCACCTGGACGCCACGAGCATGCAGTCGCGCATCGATCGCGACGCCACCGATCCTTCCCTGGCCACGCTCGATCGCGAGCGCATCTATCAGGGCGTGGTCACGTCGGCCTCTTCGGGAAGCATCGAGGTGGTGGTGGGCCCGCATCGAGGCAAGGTCGACACCTCCTCGGTCAGCTGGAGCTCGAAGGTCAAGAGCAGGTCGTTCAAGGTCGGAGACGTCGTCGAGGTACGCACGCGCAAGCCGGGCGAATCGGCGCCGCGCCAGTTCATCAATCTCGACGAAGACGGCGACGGCGAAGCCGACAAGGAGCCGCCCGCGCAGCAGCCGGCCTCCGCCGACAAGCTCTACCTCGCGCAGACCCCGGAGATCGAGGCGGCGCTGGTTGCCATCGACATGAAGGATGGCGGAGTGGCGGCCATGGTCGGCGGCTACGACTTCCTGCGCACCCAGTTCAACCGTGCGCTGCAGGCCAAGCGCCAGCCGGGCTCGGCGTTCAAGCCGTTCGTCTACGCAGCCGGCCTCGACCACGGTTACACCCCGGCGAGCATGCTTCGCGACTCGCCGGTCGAGTACATGGACAACGGCAAGCCGTGGCAGCCCCGAAACTACACGCGCGACTACCGCGGGCCCATCAGCTTCCGTCAGGCTCTCGAGCAGTCGCGCAACGTGGTCTCGGTCAAGCTCGTCGATGCGGTCGGTGTCGACACCGTGGTCGATTATCTGGAGCGCTTTCACTTCGACGCCGAGCTCGGCGCCAACCTCTCGATCGCACTGGGAACCTCCGAGATGTCGCTGCTGGACCTGACCGCCGGCTACACGGCTTTCGCCGGCGGCGGCGTCAAGGTCGAGCCCGTCATCGTCAAGAAAGTGGAGGACAAGGCCGGCACCGTCTTCTTCCAGGCGCAGGCGCGGCGCCGCGAGGTGTTGTCGCCGCAGACCGCCGCGCTGATGACGTACATTCTCGAAGGCGTCGTGCAGCGCGGTACGGCAACCACCATCAAGGCGCTGGGCCGGCCCGTTGCCGGCAAGACCGGCACCACCAACGACCAGCGGGATGCGTGGTTCGTCGGCTACACGCCCGACCTCGTCGTGGGCGTCTGGGTCGGCTTCGACGATCAGACGCGTTCCATGGGAAAGATGGGAACCGGTGGACGCGTGGCCGCGCCGGTGTGGCTCGAGTTCATGAAGGCGGCGCTGCAGTCTCGGCCCGTGCGCGACTTCGAGCTTCCCGACGGCATCCGCTGCGTCAACATCGATGCGGGCTCCGGCACGCGCGCCAGCGAAGCGACGACCGATGCCTTCCTGGAATGCTTCAAGGAAGGCACCGAACCGATCGAGCCGCCGACGGTGTGGGCGAACGAGAGGCGCGAGCCTCGCAGACCCATCCTCGCCGAGCCCGGCGAGGACGGCGCCACCGAGGACACCTTTCCCGACACGCAGCCCGACGACGGCTTCCGCGAAGAGGTCGAGGCCGCCGAGAACGATCCGTATCGCGTGCCCCTCGAAAGCGAGGACGACGGCGTCTACCGCATCCCCGACGAGGCCGAGGCCGAGCCCGATCCGCGCTACCAGCGCCCTGCCGGCCCCGTCTACGACAGCCGCTTCCGCGTCCCGGCCCAGGGCTCCTCTCCGCGCCCGCCCGACCGCTACATTCCGCCGCCGCCGCCCGCGCCTCCGCCCGATCGACACGCGGCGCCTCCGCCGGAGCGATACGTGCCGCCGCCCGACCGAGACGCGCCGCCCGACCGTTACCCGGCGCCGGGCCGCTACTCCGCGCCGCCGGCTGCCCGCTATTCCGCACCGCCGAGAGCCGAGCGGCACTCGGCTCCTCCCGACGGCGACCGCTATTTGGCGCCGGCCGACCGCGAGCCGCCCCCAGCGGATCGCGCGGGGCCGCCGCCGGTCGCCCGGTACTCGGCGCCGCCGCCGAGCCGCTACGCGCCCAGCCGCCTGCCGCTGCCGCCGCCGGATCCTCCGAGAACGATGTCGGAGGACGATTTCGAGCGGGTGGAGCCGCGGCCGCACGCGGAGCGGTACGAGCGGCCGTCGCGTGAGCCGGGAGCGCCGCCAGCGGATGCTTCCGGCCGGCCGAGCCCGCAGGAACGCGACGATCCCTTCGAGCCGCGCGAAGAGAGCGTCGAGGAGCCCGTGCGCCGCGGGCCGCGCATCATCGATCGCTATGGCGAGCAGCGGGACGAGGCGCGCGACGAGGACGATTTCGTCGACCTTCGCACCGGCGAGCCGGTTCCGGCGCCGCGCCCGCCGGACCGGCCGCCCGTGAGCCCGCCGACGCACCGCACGCCGCCGCCGCCGAGTGCACGCGCGCCGGGGCCGCCGCCCGACTTCCAGCCGCCCTCCTCGAGCTACCGGCCGCCGAGCCCGAGCAGGCCGGCCGTGCCGACGCCGTCGCGGCCCATCATCGAGGAGCGCTACATGGCGCCGCGCCATCCGACGCCGCAGGAACGCCAGCGCATGCTGACGGCGCCGATGGCCGAAGAGGATCTGCAGCGAAGACCGCCGGACGATCTGCCCAGCGGTGGGCCGTCGCCGACGCTGCCCGAGCAGCGCCCGCCCAAGCCAACCGCGCCGCCGCCGGGCGCGCGCGTGCGCCCGCCGGGCACCGTGGCGCCGCCGCCCTCGCCGCCGGATCAGGAGAGCGCGCGCCGGGCCGAGCCCGGGTTCATTCCGTATCCCACACGGCCGCCGCCGCCTCGGCCGCCTGACGTCCCCATGCAGTGAGCTCGCCCTCGCTGCGCTCGAAGCGCGCGGGCCGGCGCAACGCGTCCACCGAACGCTCGACCGACGCCGCCAGCGCCGAAAGATCGTAGCCGCCCTCGAGCAGAAGAAGGATTCTTCCCTGCGCGTGCTCGTCGGCCACTTCGACGAGCGCGTTGGTCATCTCGCCGAACGCCTCGGTGCTCAGCTGCATCGATGCAAGCGGATCGCTGCGATGCGCGTCGAATCCGGCCGACACCAGAACGAACTGCGGCCGGAACCGGCGCGCCACCGGCAGGATGAGATCGCGAAAGGCTGCGTAGTAGTGCTCGTCACCGGCCCCCGCGGGCATCGGGACGTTGATGTTGTAGCCGGTGCCCGCGCCGCGCCCGATCTCGGCCGCCGAGCCGGTGCCGGGATAGAACGGATACTGGTGCGTGGACACGTACATCACCGAATCGTCGTCGTAGAAGGTGTTCTGCGTGCCGTTGCCGTGATGCACGTCCCAATCGACGATGAGCACGCGGTCCAGGCCTCGCGCCTGGCGAAGATGGCGTGCGACCACCGCCACGTTGTTGAACAGGCAGAACCCCATCGGTCGCCATGCCTCGGCGTGATGGCCCGGCGGGCGCAGGGCGGCAAAACCGTTGTCCGCTTCGCCGGCGAGAATGGCATCGGCCATGGCGATGGCGCCGCCGGCCGCCAGCCGCGCCGCTTCGAAGGAACCGGTGGAGGCGGGCGTGTCGGCGTCGAACTGGGTGTGCGCGCGTGCAGCGCTGGCGGCCACCGCGGCCACGTGATCGTGCTCGTGCACGCGCCGCAGCTCCTCTTCCTCGGCCGCTCGCGGAGCGAGACGGCGCAGATCGGCGAAGCCCTCGGTGGCAAAGAGCCTCTCGAGCACTTCGAGTCGTTCGGGCCGTTCGGGGTGGTGGCTGCCGGTGAGATGCTGGCGGAAACGCGGATCGATCAGCAGGACGGTGTCGCGCACGAGACGATTCTTAGGCAGCAGCGGCGCGCATGCCAGCGCTGCAGCAGGGTTGACACTCTGCCCACGTGCTCCTAGCGTGCGACGCGGATGTTCGGCATCGGCCCCAGCGAGCTCATCGTCATTCTCGTCATCGCGCTGCTCGTGCTCGGGCCCACGCGCCTGCCCGAGCTGGCGCGTGCTCTCGGCAAGGCCATGGGCGAGTTCCGTCGCGCCACTTCCGACATCAGCGAGGAGCTGGAGAACGCGCGCATCATGCTCGAGGAGGAAACCCGGCAGACGGCCAAGGCAGCGCAGCCCGACAAGCGCGTCTCGCGCACGCAGCGGGTCGAGGAGAAACCCGCTTCGACGACGCCCGATGCCGCGAGTGCGTCGGGCGCTGCAGCCGCAACCGGCCTGGCTTCCCGAGGCGCAGCCGCCGCCGTCCACACGGCGCCGGCGGGTCCTGGCGCGCCGGCGCCGGCTGCCGATGTCGCGCTCGACGCTTCGTCGTCGCCGTCGGCCGCACCGCAGACTTCGGCAGCCACCGATCGCCCGATGCCGCCTCCGGCGCCCGCAACCTCCGACAAAGCCTCCTGACGCCGCGACGATGGCCGACGTCGAGCTGCCACTGACCGGCCATCTCGCCGAGCTTCGCCGGCGTATCGCCATCGCCCTCGGCGCGATCACCGTCGCTTTCGCGTTCTGCTATCCGTATTCGCGCCAGCTTTTCGAGTTTCTCGAAGCTCCGCTGCTAACCAGCGCCGCCAGCTCCGGATACGAAGTGCAGATCGTCGGCACCGGCGTGGCAGAGGCGTTCTTCACGCGCATCGCGGTGTGCGCCGTGGCCGCGGTGTTCCTGGCGCTGCCGGTGGTGCTGTACCAGCTGTGGAAGTTCATCGTGCCCGGCCTCAAGGAGAGCGAGGCGGGCTTCGCACGCTGGTTCACCATCGCCGGCACGTTCTTCTTCCTGGCCGGCGCATCCTTCTGCTACCGCGTGGTCTTCCCGGTCGGCTTCCCGTTCTTCCTGCAGGAGTACGAGAACATCGGCGCGACGCCGGTGCTGCGCATCAGCGAATATCTTTCGTTCTCCTCGCGCATGATGCTGGCCTTCGGCATCACGTTCGAGATGCCGGTGCTGACGTATTTCCTGGCGCGCGCCGGCGTGGTCACGCACCGGATGCTGATCGACTATGCGCGCTTCGCGGTGCTGGCGATCTTCATCGTGGCCGCCATCCTGACGCCTCCCGACGTCGCCTCCCAGATGATGATGGCGGTGCCGCTGCTGATCCTGTACGTGCTGTCGATCGGCGTGGCGTACACGTGCGGCCGCCGCACCGAGGCGGTGGCCGGGGAGGCCGGCGCCGCCGCGAGCGACGGCGGCGCATGACAACATCGCCGCGCGGGCGCAGCCGCAAGATGCAATGCGTCCGGCCATCGATGCTGGTCTCGAAGCGCCCGCTTTCACGCCGGCAACCGTGCCGCCTGCCTCAGAGTGACAACGCCTCGCGCAGCTCGCGCCGCAGCGCCGAGGACGAAGGCACCTGCACCGCGTCGGTAGCCTCGAGCAGCCAGCTGAGCATGCGGCGCGTGTCCTCGATCAGATCGGGCACTGCCAGCACCGCCTCGAGCACCCGACCCTCGTCGTCGCCGGGGTGGCGGTCCATCGAGCGGCCCGACGCGAGGCCCTCGTAGGACTCGATGACCAGCTTGAAGAAGACGATCTCGAAGCGTGGCACCGAGAAGAACAGCGTGTAGACGCCGAGGCCGGCGTCCAGCTCGGCCTCCGAAACGTCCACTTCTCGTCGCCTCTCGCTCATGAAGATGGCTCAATGATAGGCGCGCGAGGCGTCGAACCAGATCTCGGCGATCTCCTCGCAGGAGCGGCATTCGACCCGAACCACGCGCAGCACTTGCTGGCCGGCGGGCGAGGAGCGCTCGCCGAGGCTTTGCACACGCCCGCCGCACGGACAGATGCGCTGGTGGACGTGGAAGTCGATCTCTCCAAAGCCTTCGACCTCGATGGCGGTGGCGGGACTGCCGCCCGGAAGCGCGGCCAGTGCCTGACGGAAGCGCCGCCGGCGCAGCCAGCGATACGCGCTCGCCGCAAGCGCCGCCAGCAGCGCCAGCGTCAGCAGCAGCCCGGTCACTCGATGTCGATGCCCAAAGTCGGAAGCTGATCGTCGGCAAGGCTCTTGACGGCCACGTTGCGCGGCGCCTCGACGGGCCGCCCCGCCTTGGCCTGCGCCACCAGCTCCACGTACTGGGGAGTCAGCGCGATCGTCGGCGCAGCCGCCGTGCCGCCGATGAACACGTGGACGTACGTCCCGGCGGCCGGCGCGACGCGCAGCGCCTTCGCCCACGGAGCCGACGAGACGAGCGCATCCGTCACCTGCGCCGGCAGGTGGACGTGGCCCTGGAGCTGCAGCGCACCGTCGCGCGTCATGCGACCGTCGGCTTCGAGCTGCGTCTCACCGGCTCGCACGAGCACGCCGCCGATCTCGTAGTCCTGTTCGCGCTGCGCGAATGCGAACAGGATGCGGTCGCCGGGCGTGCCGCGACCCGATTTGTGCCGCGGCACCAGCGAAGCGGAAGCGGCGGGCAGCGCTAGCGCGGGATCGGCCGCCGCCAGAGCCTCCATCAGCTTCTCGAAGAGATTGTCGCTTCCCCAGCGACCGTTGCGGATGCCGGCGCGGCCCACGAAATACTTGTTGCGTGCGATGTCCTGGCCCGCGCGAAACGCCGCCTCGCCCATGCCTTCGACGTCCAGCGACAGCGCGGGCACCACGCGCGGCGCCAGATCGTTCATCGCGATCGGCCCGATCTTTCCCGTGAACGTCGCTGCCGGGTGCTCGGGTGCACGGTACGTCGCCGTCACCGCCGCATCGCTGCCCCAGAGCGTGGTGTTGGCGATATTGACCTGCAGATGTTCACGAAACCAGCGCAGGCCGAAGCCCACGTCGCCGAGATCGAACGGGCCGACGTGGAAGGAACCGGGACGAAAGCTCGCGATCACGTCGCCGTTGATGGCCGCCAGGCGGCCCGCGATGCGCGTCGGCTTCAGCCGCACCGGATATCCGGCCATGGCGGGAACGAAGATCTCGGGTGATTCCGCATCGTACGCGATGAACGACTCGCCCGGCTTGCCGAAGAACTCGATCTTGCCGCGCACGATCGCCTGCGGCCTCCACGGCTCCGGCACGTCCCAGTCGGCGGCGACCTTGCCCGCATCGACGTCGCCGAAGGCGGCGCTGAGCCGGAAGTCCCCGCTGGTGCGCACGCCCGCAGTGCCTTTGACCTGCGACAGCGTCAGGTTCTGCCAGGCCATCTGGCCGCCGCTCAGACGCAGCATGCGATCGTCGATCGAGAAGTCGCTCGAGAACTGCAGCGGCGCGGTGCGGCCGAACAGGCTCCAGTCGATGCTGCCGCTGATCTTGCCTCGAAGCGGCGTGGCCGGCGCTTCCTCGCTCGTGCTCTCGCCGACGATGCCGTCGGCGTCCACCTGCATCGACATCGCGCCCGTGAAGCTCGGATCGAAGCGTTCGGGGAATGCCGCGCGCAGCGCCTCCACCTGCGCGTTCTGCAGATGGAGCCTTGCCGTGAGCTTGTCGCCGCCCAGCGGACCGGCACCCCAGACGACCGTTCCGTCAGTGAGCGGGCGCGTGGGTGCGCCGAAGGCCGAGCCGCTGATCTCGAAGCGCATGGATGCGCCGTCGGCCGACGGCTCCAGCACGATGCGTGCGTCCTCGACGCGAAAAGGCCTCGCAATGGGAAGGTGGATGTCGAGCGCCAGATCGTCGGCGACGTAGCGCGCGCCGCCGGACGGGTCCGGCTCAAACCGCGCGGCCAGATCCTGACCCTGGACCGGATGCACGATGCCGAGCAGAGTGGTGATGCGCGAAGGCGCAGCGTTGCCGACCAGCTTGCGCCATCGTCCGATCAGATCGTCCGTGCCCTGCCCGCTGCCGGCCTCGCCGGCTGCAGCGCCGGCCGGTGCCGCCTCGCGCGCATCGCGCGTGCCTGCCTCGCCCGCCGCGTCGCTCCGCTCGGTTGCCTGCCGAGCAGCGCCGCGCTGCTTGCGTGCGGCGGCGGTGTCGGAAACCTCCGCCAGCGCCACTGCCGCCACGACCAGGCAGACCAGCACCGTCCATTTCGTGTTCCGCTTCGCTTTCATCTCGAGGCTTCCGGGAGCGCGCTTCGGCGTCACCTGCTTTGACTGCAGGAACCTGGCGCGTTAGTGGACGCGAATTCTACGTTCCTGCCGCGGGGGGAGCAACGCGATGCCTTACGAGCAGATTCTGGTGGAGACCTCCGGTGGCATCGGCCGCATGACGCTGAACCGTCCCGCCGAGCGCAATGCGATGACGCCCAGGATGGGGCAGGAGATGAGGCGAGCCGTGGCCGAGCTCAACGCCGATCACGGCGTGCGCGTGGTGGTCATTCGCGGCGCCGGCAAGGGCTTCTGCTCCGGCGCCGATCTTCGCACGCTCGGTGCCGAGACGAGCGCGGGCAGCGGCGAGGAAGGCCTCGGAGGAGGCGAGAACTTCTACCGGGCGTTCCTGTCGATTCGCGACCTTCGCGTTCCGTCGATCGCCGCCATCAATGGCCATGCCGTGGGCGCAGGGCTGTGCTTCGCGCTGGGCGCCGACCTGCGCGTGATGCATCGGGACGCCAAGGTGGGAATGACGTTCGTCCGGCTCGGCATTCATCCGGGCATGGCGGCCACCTGGACGCTGCCGCGGCTGATCGGTCCCAGCCGCGCCGCCGACCTGCTCTATTCGGGACGCATGGTGGGCGCCGAAGAAGCGCTGGCCATGGGCCTGGTCAACCGCGTCGCCGGAGACGACTTCGATGCCGCCGTCGAGGAATTGGCCGCGGGCATCGCCGCCGCCGCCCCGCTGGCGGTGCGAGGCCTCAAGCAGACGCTGTCGGCCACCGAGCAGCGCTCGCTCGACGATGCGCTGGTCCGCGAAGCGAGCGTGCAGGCCACGACGTTCGCCACCGCCGATGCAGCCGAAGGAATCCAGGCGATGCGCGAAAAGAGGACGCCGCAGTTCACCGGACGCTGAGGCTGCCCGCGGGCGATCAGTCCGTCTTCTCGGAGAAGTTGGTGACGCGCCAGACGTCGCCGGCCGGCTTGAGGACCACCAGCACCAGACGGCGGAACGGCTCCATCCCTTCGGGACGGATCAGCAGCTCGTACTCGAACGTCGCCCGCTGCGCGTCTTCCCGTGCGAGCTTTTGCGTGTAGGAGACGTGCGGCTTGGCGGTCTCGCCGTCGATGGCGGAATCGCGGGCCAGCTCGATCTCCTTCTCGACCTTCTGTCGCGCAAGATCGGTGGTGTGCGCGAGCGCATCGGTGAGTTGGATGCGAACGTAGTGATCGTCGAGGAAAGCTTCGGCGGTGCCTCGCGCGGTGCTGTCGTCGGCGGTGCAGCCGGCAAGCGGCGGCCCCATGAGCAGGCACAAGAGAAGGAGAAGCGCGCGCAACGTGCTCATCCTTTGCGGAACAGGTTCTCGAGAGCGCTCTGGGCGTCGTCGGAAGGCGCAGGGGCGGCGGCAGCGCCGGTCGCGCCGCGCGGCGTGTAGTAGTCGCAGAAGTTGGCACGCTCCTTGTCGACGACTCGCTCCGCCGACGGCTCGCTGCATTCGTTGTAGGCGGAGGAGTCGTAGAACCTGCAGGTGCGGCAGCAGCGCAGGTCCATGCCGCAGCCGTCGCAGCGCGCGTTGCGCGAGACCGTCGCGTCGAACGTGGTCGGAGAGCCGCAGGCGTAGCAGATCACGCACCGCTCGGGCATGACTCACCCTCCCTTGGCCGGCGCGGCGCCCGGCTCGAGCCAGCGCTCCAGGACGTCGAGCAGGCGCTCGAGCGCGCCCGGCTCTTCGAAGCGGTGGCCCACGCCGGCAAACGTCTCGACCTTGACCGGGCCCGAGACGCTGTCGGCAATGATGTGCGCATGACGCAGCGGCACGACGGTGTCGGCGTCTCCGTGCATGACCAGCACCGGCATCGCCACCTTGGCCAGGGTGGCCGGAGCGTCGATGCGCAGCACGTCGTCGAGGAAGGTGGGCTTGAGGAAGCCGGAGCCGATGCGATGACGGCCGCGGCGCCGCCAGTCGGCGATCGCCTTGTCGCCGAGGTTTTCCGTGAACAGGCGCGTATCGGCCACGGCTGCGATCGTGGCCACGCGGCTGACGACGTGCGGCGCCTGCGCCGCCGCCAGCAGCGCCACCAGCCCGCCGAGGCTGGAGCCGACGAGCGTGCAGTCGCTGGCGGCGAATTCACTCATGAAGTCGAGCGCGCCCAGGACGTCGCCCACCTCGCCGGTGACGGTGAGATCCTCGTAGTCGCCTTCGGAGTCGCCCACGAAGGAGAAGTCGAACCGCAGCACGTTGTAGCCGCGCGGGACCATGCGCTGCACGATCGCCTGCTGCTTGGTGCCGCCGCGCGTGGACTCCATCCCGTGACACAGCACCAGCCAGCGGCCCGCGCCGGTGCCGACGCGATGCAGGTCGCCGACCAGACGGTTGCCGCGTCGCGAAGGAAACTCGACGCTCTCACCGGCGATGCCCGAAATGGGCGCGGACTGTTGTGCCGCCACGATCCGGGTTGATACCATGAGAGCGATGGCGTCCGAAGCTGAAGCCTCTGCCGAGCACGCGCTCCTCGATGCGTTCGAGCGCGCGCTGCGCAGCGAGGCTGGCCTCTCCGCCAACACCCGCCGCGCCTACCGGACCGACCTGCGTCAGTTTCTCGGGTTTCTGGCCGAACGCGGCGAGATCGACGATCGGGCCCCGGATGCGGGACGGATCGTAGCCGCGGGCGTGGCCGCCATTCGCGCGTTTCTTGCGGCCAGGCTGCGTGACTCCTCGCGCGCGACGTCGGCTCGAAAGCTCGCCGCGCTCAGAGCCTTTTTCGCCTGGGTCGGGCGCGAGGGGCGCCTCGGCAATCCCTCCGACGCCGTCAGCGCCCCCAAGGTGCCGCGCATGCTGCCCGTGCACCTGTCGGTCGATGACCTCGCCCGTCTTCTCGCCTCGCCCGACACGGATACGTCGCTGGGGCGTCGCGACCGCGCGTTGCTGGAAGTCCTGTACTCGTGCGGCCTGCGCGCCGCGGAGGCGGTCGGGCTGAACTGGAGCTCGCTGCACGAAGGCATCGGCGTGGCACGCGTACGCGGCAAGGGGAGCAGGGAACGGGTCGTGCCCATCGGCGCCGAGGCCCTGCGCGCGCTGCGCGTGTACCGGGAGGGCTGGAAAGGACCGCGGTGCGACGAGCAGGCGGTCTTTCTCAACGCCAAGGGCGGTCGCCTGACCACCCGAAGCGTCGGACGCGTCGTCGAGCTGCATCTTCGTCGCAGCGGAATCGTCAGCCACGCCACGCCGCATTCGCTGCGACACTCGTTTGCCACGCACCTGCTCGAGAGCGGCGCCGATCTGCGCGCGATCCAGGAGATGCTCGGGCACGCGTCCATCGCCACGACTCAGCGATACACGCACCTCGAGCTGGCACGCCTGGCTGCGGTGCACGGCAAGGCTCATCCGCGAGCTTGATCGCGCGCGTCGTGCGTCGCTGCCGCGCACGCCGCCGTAGCCGGCGCGCTCGTGCGCGGTGACTGGCAATCGGCCAGTGAATCGGCAAAGGTCGAGCGCGTGGCGAGCCAGGACATCCACGGAACGACCATTCTTGCCGTGCGCCGCCAGCAGCGCGTGGTCATGGCGGGCGACGGACAGGTCAGCGCAGGCGGAACCATTCTGAAGGCGTCGGCTCGCAAGGTCCGGCGGCTGCACGGCGGCAAGGTGCTCGGAGGCTTCGCCGGCGCCACTGCCGATGCGCTGACGCTGTTCGAACGGTTCGAGGGCAAGCTCGACAAGTACAGCGGCAACCTGTCGCGCGCGGCCGTGGAGCTGGCCAAGGATTGGCGCAGCGACCGGATGCTGCGGCGCCTGGACGCTATGCTGGTCGTCGCGGATGCGACGGCGACGCTCCTGATCACGGGGGCCGGCGACGTCATCGAGCCCGACGACGGCATCGTTGCCATCGGCTCGGGCGGCAATTTCGCGCTCGCCGCGGCGCGGGCGCTGATCGCGCACACCGAGCTGGAGCCGCGAACGGTTGCCGAAGAGGCCATGCGCATCGCCGCCGCCATCTGCGTGTACACCAATGGCCAGCTCACCGTGGAGGAGCTGTCGTGAGCGGCCGGCGCCGTGACCGGGCGCGACGATGAGCGGCAGCGGAGCCGTCCGATGACAAACAGCTATCCCATGACCCCGCGCGAGATCGTCTCGGAGCTGGACCGCTACATCGTCGGGCAGGCGGCGGCCAAACGCGCGGTGGCAATCGCGCTTCGCAACCGCTGGCGGCGCCTGCAGGTGCCCGGCGAGCTGCGCGAGGAGATCGCGCCGAAGAACATCATCATGATCGGGCCCACCGGCGTCGGGAAGACCGAGATCTCGCGGCGCCTGGCGCGCCTTGCGCAGGCGCCGTTCGTGAAGGTCGAAGCGTCCCGCTTCACCGAGGTCGGCTACGTCGGCCGCGACGTCGAGTCGATCATCCGCGACCTCGTCGACATTGCCATCGAGCTGGTGCGCGAGGAGGAGACGGAGAAGGTTCACACGAAGGCGCGCGAGCGCGCCGAGGACCGCATCATCGGCGAGCTGCTGCCGGCAACGCCGTCGATGACGGGTCCCGGCGGGCCGGCGACCAATCCGGAGACGCAGGCGACCTTCGAGAAGATGCGGCGCCTGCTACGCGACGGGCAGCTCGACGACCGAATGGTCGAAATCGTGCCGCCGCCGCCGCAGCTCCCCGGTGGAGCGTTCTTCGAGGTCATCACGCCGCAGAACATGGAGGAGGCGGGCCAGAGCCTGAAGGACACGCTGGCCAACCTGTTCGGCGGCGGCTCGCCGCTGGGCGGCGGCCGCGATCGACCGCGGCGCAAGGTGCCGGTCAAGGATGCGCTCGAGCTGCTCACCAAGCAGGAAGCGCAGGGCCTGATCGATCAGGAGAAGGTCGCGCAGGAAGCGGTCAGGCGCGTCGAGCAGAACGGCATCGTGTTTCTCGACGAGATCGACAAGATCTGCTCGCGGCAGGGCGCCTATTCCGGGCCGGACGTTTCCCGCGAAGGCGTCCAGCGCGACCTGCTGCCGATCGTCGAAGGATCGCAGGTCAAGACCCGCCACGGGATGGTGCGCACCGATCACATCCTCTTCATCGCCTCGGGTGCCTTCAATCTGGCAAAGCCGTCCGACCTGATCCCCGAGTTCCAGGGACGCTTTCCGGTGCGCGTGGAGCTGGATGCGCTCGGGCGCGAGGATTTCGTTCGCATCCTGACCGAGCCGCAGAACTCGCTCGTGCGCCAGTACAAGGCGCTGCTGGCTACCGAGGGCGTGACGCTGGAGTTCGAGGAATCCGGCATCGGCGAGATCGCGGCGATCGCGGCCGAGGTCAACGGCCGCAGCGAGAACGTGGGAGCGCGGCGGCTGCACACGATCATGGAACGGCTGCTGGACGAGATCGGCTTTCATGCGCCCGAGCGCGGCGGCACCGAGCTGCGGATCGATGCGGCGTACGTGCGCGAGAAGCTCGGGCCGGTGCTCGACGACCAGGATCTGTCCCGCTACATCTTGTAGCTCGCGTGGCAGGCAGGCTCGCTCACTGGATGTAGCCGAGCGAGCGCAACTGCTCGAGTCGCTCCTGCTCGGCCGGCGTCTGCGCCTGCGGCATCCGGCGCGCCTCCTTCCAGTCAGGCGGCGTGTGCGTGGGAACGTAGCGCAGCGGATGCGCAGCCAGGAAAGCCGGATCGAGAAGCTCGCTTCGCACCTTCCCTTCCATGTCGCGGCCAACCGGCAGGTCGAGCAGGGCCAGAACGGTGGGCGCCACGTCGAAGATCGATCCGAGGTCGTCGACATCCTCCGGCTGGAGCCGCGTCAGGTCGCGCTCCGGCTCGGTCGGCGCGATGTTGGCACCGGCAAGCGCGAGGAACGCCTCTGTGCGGCCATGCGCTCCCGAACGAGCTCGCGTGCCCTTGGCCTCCGGATCGTACGGTGATTTGCGATTGGCCGGGCCCATGCCGTGATCGCTGATGACGATGATCGTCGCATCCTCGGGCGCGACCTCCACGATACGGCCGATGACCTCGTCCATGTACCGGTAGTAGTCGGTCATCACGCTGCCGTACGCCGCCAGGCTCTCGGCCGAGGGCGGGAAGCGGAACTCGCGCGGATAGGTCCAGCGCCAGAAACGGTGGCCGAGCACGTCGGTTCCGCCGAAGTAGACCATGAACAGATCCACGTCCGGCTGCACTTTCAGGGCCTCGAGCGACACGCGCTCGTAGGTCGCGTCGGCGCGCACCGACCACAGGCTCTGCTTCCACAGCGTCGCCACATCGGCGTGCGGCTGGACGGGCGCCGCGAAGATGGAATCGGCGATGACGTTCAGGTCCGCCTCGACCTCGGCCGCGATGCCGAGCATTCGCTGCGACAGCTCGGGCGGATGCACCTGATGCTCGAGGCTCGAAACCATGCCGCCCTTGTAGATCGCATCGGGCTGCCGGTCACCGCTCACCGACGAGTTCACCTGCGCGACCATGATGCCGCTGATCGGCTCGACCGGGAACGTCATCCACCAGCCGATCACGTGCGAGCGGCGGCCGTGCTCGCTCGCGATGTTCCACAGCGCCTTCGTGCGTCGGTCGCGGTTCGTGTAGAGCTGCCCGCGCGGCTTCAGAAAGGTGCGGATGCCGTGACGCCTGGGCGAGACACCGGTGGCGATGCTGGTCCAGATTGCCGGGGACATGCTCGGATGCATCGTCTCCAGCTGCCCATAGCGCCCGCGCTCCAGCAGCGCCGCCAGGTTCGGCAGCTGGCGCTCGGCCAGCATCTCGCGCACCAGCCGCCATTCCAGCCCGTCCACGCCGATGATGAACACGGGATGGCGCGCGGCAGGCTCACTGGAGGTGCACGAAAGCCCCGCCACCATCACCGCCAGGGAACATGCCAGAACGGCGGCCAATCTGCGGATCGATGAAGAGGCAGGAATGCGCGAGCGCTCGTCCATGAGTCGGAAACCGGCAGCGGCTTGTATAGACTGACGCGACGTCGGCCCGAAACCGTTGCTCTGCGAACCGATTGCCATGCCCCGATGCCTGCGATGACCCGAACCGATCTCGCCGTCGCCGCCACGTTCGTGCTGGCCGCGGCGGTGACGTTCTGGAAGCTCAACCCGGCCGACATGCCGGTCATCGTCGATACGCAGGTCTACTTCTTCATTGCCGAGCGCGCCGCCTCGGGCGTGCCGCCCCATATCTCCGAGTTCGATCCGAAGAACGCGCTGAGCATGCTGCTGACGGCGGCGGCCATCCGCCTGGGCCGCATCGTCGGCGCCGACGATCTGATGTCGGCGCGGGCGCTTTCGATGGCGGTGACCGCCGCCGCATTTCCGATGCTCTGGCTGTGCGCGTGGAGGCTCTTCGCAAGCCGGCTGGCCGCTTTCGTGGCGCCAATGGTCCTGCTGCTCTTCACCGACTATCTGTCGCTCGCCGTCGCCGGCTCACGGCCCAAGGTGGTCCTGGTCTTCTTCCTGATCGCGTGGATGCTGGCCATGACGACGCGGCGGCCGCTCCTGATCGGCGCCCTCGCCTCGACCTGCTTCCTGACCTGGCAGCCGGCGCTGCTCGTGCTGCCGGTGGCGCTGCTCGCCGTGGGCTGGACCAGCACGCGTGCCAGGCGTGACGTCGCCATGATGCTGGCAGGCGCCGTCTTGCCCCTGCTGTGCTACGAGACGTACTTTCTCGCACACGGCGCGCTGCGCGAGCAGCTGTACCAGAGCCTGATCTTCCCGGCGCAGTACGGAAAGGACGCGCCCGATCTCGAGCTCAACCTCACGCGCATCTTCTCGATGGAGGAAGGGCGCGGCGTGCGCATGGTCGCGATGGCTCTGTACTCGGCGGTGCTGGCGACGTGGTGGGTGCTGGCTCTCGCTGCGCCCGCGTTGCGGCGACGGTGGACGAGCGCGCGTCCCGACCGCATCGCGCTGATGCTTGCGGCCACGGGCACCCTGACGTTCATCGTGCTCGATTACCAGGGCTTTCCGGATCGTTTCTTGATCCTGCCTTTCATCGCGCTGGCCGATGCATGGGCGCTGGCAGCTGTGGCAAACGCGTTGCGACCGCTGGCGGCCCGCGCGGTCGCGATGCCCAAGGGTGCGCTGCGTGCCGGCGGCCTCGTGCTGGCTGCAGTCATCGCGCTCGGCTGGGCTGCCACGCGGCCTTATCAGCAGTATCGGGGGCGCGGACTGGCCGAGCAGCGACAAGCGGCGGCCTATGTCGGCAGCCTGTTGGAGAAGGGAAAGGCCGTTTATGTGGTCAGCTCGCTGCACCTGCTGGCGATGAACCGTACTGCCAATCACACGCAGCACGGTTTTTTCCCGGTGCGCATCCGCAGGTACATGGCCGAACGCGTCCGCGAGGAGGGCCGCTTCCTGCCGCTCAAGGACGGACGTCTCCCGGACTTCATCCTGACCTCGCGCATGCAGCCGCCGGGCATGCCGACGCTGCTGCGCAGCTACCGCGAGCTTCGCCGGCCGCTGATGCGCGCGCAGGGCATCGCGGTCCATCGCCTCCGCAAGGACGTCAAGCCGACCCCGCTTCCTGCAGCGACGCGCCCTCGGAGACACCCGCAGCGCGACCCTGCTCCCGCCGACGCGCAGCGAATCCGCTGATGCTGCACCGCCGTGCCGCCCCGCGCCGCCGATGCAGCGTCTCCGACACTCCGCGGCTCTGGCGGACGCTACGGCGCCGGCGACGACCGCACGCGCAGCGCGCGGCCGCGCCTGGGCCGCCCGGCCGGCGATGCGCCGGCCGAGGAGCAACAGTGCATCGCCGAACGGCTGGCAGGCATTCACCTGCCGCGCTATAACCTCGCGCTTCGCGCGCGGCCCAAAGCCACCAGATGGATGCCGACACCGTGTGGCGGCGCAGATCCCGCGCGCAAGGACGGCCACCATGGATGAGCTGATCGCCAAAGCCGACGTACTGCTGGAGACCCTGCCATACCTGCGTCGCTTTGCCGGCCGCACGGTCGTCATCAAGTACGGCGGCCATGCCATGCTGGACGAGCAGCTCCAGTCCGGCTTTGCCGAGGACGTGGTCCTGCTGCGCTCGATCGGGCTGCGGCCCGTGATCGTCCACGGCGGCGGCCCACAGATCGAGCAGGCGCTGTCCAAGCACGGCATCAAGACCCACTTCGTGCGCGGCATGCGCGTGACCGACGAGGACACGATGGAGATCGTCGAGATGGTGCTCGGCGGCCAGATCAACAAGACCATCGTCGGCATGATCCATCGACACGGCGGCAAGGCCATCGGCCTGACTGGCAAGGACGGCCGCCTGCTGCATGCCAGCAAGCTCAAGGTCAAGGTCGAGGAGAAAGGCAGGAAGGCCGAGCTCGTCGACGTTGGCCTGGTGGGCAAGATCGAGCGCGTCGATGCCGAGATCATCGAGCGCATCGCCGGCACCGACTTCATTCCGGTGATCGCGCCGATCGCGACCGACGACGACGGCGGGACGTACAACGTCAACGCCGACGTGGCCGCAGGAGAGATCGCTGCGGCGCTGAAGGCCGACAAGCTGATTCTCCTGACCGACGTTGCGGGCATCAAGGACGGCGCAGGCGACGTGCAGCCGTACCTGTCGGCGGAGGAGGCACGCCGGCAGATCAAGGCCGGCTCCATCGCCTCGGGCATGGTTCCCAAGGTCGAGTGCGCGATTCATGCGCTGGAGAACGGCGTCGGGCAGGTGCACATCATCGACGGACGAGTGAAGCACGCGGTGCTGCTGGAGATCTTCACCACCGGCGGCGTCGGCACCGAGGTGCTTCTCGACAAGAGATCGACGGCCGGCAAGGGCGCGACGGCCGCGGGCGCAAGGACCGCTGGCGGCAACAAGGCCGGCGCCGGCGCAATCAAGCAAGCGGCTGCGCCGGGCCGTGCAGCCAAGAAGAGCGGACCGATGTCGGCCGCCAGAGCGAAGAAGTGAGCACCAGCTCCATCATCACGCGCAGCGATCGGTACCTGGTCGGCAACTACGCGCGGTTCCCGGTCGCGTTCGTCTCGGGCAAGGGCTGCCGACTGCGCGGCGAGGACGGCCGCGACTACCTCGACCTGTTCTCGGGCCTCGGCGTCTCCTCGATGGGATGCGCGCATCCTCGCGTCACTGCCGCCATCCGCGAGCAGAGCGAGCGGCTGATGCACACGTCCAACCTCTACTACCACGAGCCCGGCGCGGCGTTGGCGGAGCGGCTGGTGGAGCTGACGTTCGGCGACCGTGCCTTCTTCTGCAACAGCGGCGCCGAGGCCAACGAGGCCGCGATCAAGATGGCGCGCCGGCATGCGAAGGGACGCTACAAGATCGTCTCGGTGCACCGCTCCTTTCACGGCCGCACCTACGGCGCGCTGTCGGCCACGGGGCAGGACGGCCTCAAGGAAGGCTTCGGCCCGATGCTCGAGGGGTTCGTGCACGTGGAGCCGTGCAGCGCCGATGCGATCGCCGCCGCCATCGATGCCGACACGGCCGCCGTGCTGGTCGAGCCCATCATCGGCGAGGGCGGGATCCTGGTGCCGCCGCCGGGCTATCTGAAGGCGCTGCGCAGGATCTGCGACGACAGCGGCGTGCTGCTGATCCTCGACGAAGTGCAGACCGGCAACGGCCGCACCGGCAAGCTCTTCGCCTACGAGCACGAAGGCGTGATGCCCGACATCCTGACCACGGCCAAGGGCATCGCGGCCGGTCTTCCGCTCGGTGCAGTGATCGCGCGCGAGGAAGTGGCGGCGGGCCTGGTTCCGGGTTCGCACGGCACCACGTTCGGCGCCAACCCCGTCTGCTGCGCGGCTGGCGTGGCCGTCCTGCGCGAGCTCGTCGAAGGCGGCGTTACCGAGAACGCCGCGCGCGTCGGCGACTACCTGATGAACCGGCTGCGCAAGCTGCTGGCCGGCTGCGACAAGGTCGTCGACATTCGTGGCAAGGGCCTGATGATCGGCGTGGAGTTGACGAGCGAGGCGCGGCCGGTGGTGCAGCGGCTGCTCGAGCGCGGTGTCATCGCCAACGCCACGGCCGGCTGCGTCCTGCGGTTGCTGCCGCCGCTGGTGCTGACGCAGGCGGAGGCCGAAGAAGGCGCTTTGGCCATCGCCGAGGCGGTGAAGTCATGAAGAGAGACCTCGTCACGCTGCGCGATCTGTCGCGCGAGGAGATCCTGCACCTGGTCGCGCTCGCGCGCCGCATGAAGGACGACGTGCGCAATCGTCGGCCGCACCGCTGGCTGACGGGACGCACGCTGGCGATGATCTTCGAAAAACCGAGCCTGCGAACGCGGGTGACGTTCGAGACCGGCATGTACCAGCTCGGCGGCGATGCCATCTACCTTGCGCCCGGCGACATCCAGCTCGGAACGCGCGAGCCGGTCTCCGACATCGCCGCCAACCTCTCGCGCTGGGTCGACGTCATCGTGGCACGCACGTTCTCGCACAAGTCGGTGGTCGATCTGGCGCAGAACTCCACGGTACCCGTCATCAACGGCCTCTCCGACCTCTATCATCCGTGTCAGGTGCTGGCCGACGTCCTGACGCTGATCGAACTGCGCGAGAACACCGAGGGTCTCAAGGTCGCGTTCGTGGGCGACGGCAACAACATGGTTCACTCCTGGCTGCTTGCCACCGTCAAGCTCGGCTTCGACTTCCGCCTGGCCTGCCCCGCCGGCTACGAGCCCGACGCCGACATCCTGGCCGAGGCCGAAGCCGCCGCGCCAGGCCGCATCCTGATCACGCACGACGTGGCCGCGGCCGTCAAAGGCGCGGACGTGCTCTACACCGACGTGTGGACGAGCATGGGGCAGGAGGTGGAGGCCGAGCGGCGCCGAAAGGCGTTCGCGCGCTATCAGATCAACGACGCGGTGGTCGCGAAGGCCGCGTCCGATGCAGTCGTCATGCACTGCCTGCCTGCCCATCGTGGAGAGGAAATCACCGCCAGCGTCATCGACGGCCCGCGCTCGATCGTGCTCGAGCAGGCCGAGAACCGCCTTCACATCCAGAAGGCGATCCTGGCCTGGCTGGTGGGGACCGAAGAGGCTCGCTAGAGGAGCGCCGGGCAGGGCCTGCGGCGGTGGCCGCCGTGCCATGTGCGAAACACCGCTGTGACGTTCGTCAGGCGCTGTCTACGCCACGGACAGCCTGGGTTCGGCGTCTTTTCGCATCGGAGCCAGAAACGCCGTTGACCGGTCTTCGGCCACCCTGCTAGTCGAGACGGCGGAGGGCCTCGCCATGAAACACGCATCACTCGGTGCTCGTGCCGCGCTCGTCATTGCCATCACGATCCGGGCATCGGCAGGCGGCGCCGAAGTAGCCATCACCTCCTGCGGACAGGCCGTGGTCAACGATACGGGCTTTCTGACGCGCAACCTGAGCTGCACCACCGCCGACTCCGTCCGGCTCGAAAACGCCAGCCTCGACCTTCGCGGCTTCACGATCAGCGGCAACCGCATCTACTGCCTCTGGTCGTGCGAAATCCGAGGCCCAGGCACGCATCGCGGAGCCATCCTGGACAACCAGGTCAGCGGACGCCCCGGGCGAATCATCCTCGATCGCTTCACGCAGGAAGGGACGGTGCTTGCGCTGGGAGGACAGTTGATCGCGCGCAACATGGACGTCTCGGGCGCCGAGACGGGCAACGGCTGTCTGGTCGACGGCAACAAGGTCATCATCTCCGACAGCACGATCTCCAGCGGCGGCACCGGCGTGTGTGCGCCGAAGGGCCTGCGACTGTCGAATTCGCGCGTCACTGGCAACCGCCTCGACGGCCTTCGCATTTTCGGCCGCGTCAACGTCTTCGACTCCACCATCGACGGCAACGGCGACAACGGCATCGTCAGTTATTTCGGGTCCGCCTATCATCCCGGCCGGCTGCGCATCGACGGCTCGGCCATTCTGAACAACGCCAGCGACGGCGTGCGCTACGCCGACCTGCTGGTGCGCATCACCGACTCCGTCATCCGCGGCAACGGCCTGTCGGGCATGCGCGTGAGCGAGTGCGACCCATCGCTGCCGATCGGTGTGCGCGACAGCGAGCTCTCCGCCAATGGCTCCGATCCGGATTGCGATTCCGGCGTCGTCTGCGTCGACATCGAGAGCTGCGACAAGCCCCGCGTCACCAAAACCGTGTGCGAACGCAGCCACGCCGCCCTTGGCGATGCGGACGATGACTGGGGAGTCTGCAGCCAGGATGGGCCATGAACAGCCCCGGCACGCACTCAGGTCGGAATGTCGATGATCTCTTCGTCGGTGAACGGCGGGATCGGCTCGCCGCGTTCGCGCAGGCTCTCGAGGTAGCCCGCGATGGCTTCGCGGGCGTTCATCACCGCCTCCTTGCGTGTGGTGCCGTGCGAGATGCAGCCGGGCAAGGACGGGACCGCCGCCACCATCGTTCCATCCGCAGCCATTCCTAAGACGATTCTAAATTTCATCGATCATCCCGTCGGGCCCGCGGAGCCGTTCGTGCGATAGTGACGCTTCATCCTGCTGCCAGCAAGACGGCGTAGCCGTAAGAAATCTTCAGCTTCTCGTCGTTCCTCTGGCGCGACGATGGACGACGGCACCTCGAGCGCCCGGCATCGACGCTGCAGCCGCGACTTTGCACGGCCACACCGTGGCGTGCCGAAGGATCTTGCGCTAATTAGCGCACGGAGGGCACCAACGATGATCTCCGCATTCACTGCACGCAACCCGCGCATTGCGGCGCTGGCCGGCCTCGCTGCCGCGCTGGCGCTGATCCTGACGACGCTGCCGGCGCGCGCCGGCGGCAACTGTCCCGGCTACCAGACCATCTTCTTCTGCGGCGAGCTGACCGGCGACTGCAACGTCAGCGCGAGCGACGGGCTGCTGGCTCTGAAGATGGGCGTCGGACAGGTCGAGGAAGTCCCGGAGGCGGACCTGAGCCTGGACGGCCAGGTCACGGCCGTCGATGCGCTGGCAGTGCTGCGCGTCGCCGTCGGCAGCCTGCCGCCCACGCTCAGCTGCAGCAATCAGCGCGGCTTTGCGGCAACCTCGGTCGGCTTCTACAACGCCGCCGGCACTCGCAGCTCGAATGGCTACGCGGTGGGCTGGTACGCCGGCGTCAACGGCAGCGAGCTTCGCAACTATCTGGTCTTCGACCTGTCTTCGCTGGATGGCTACATCACCAGCGGGCTGCTCCATCTATCGACCGCGCCGGATGTTCAGGCCCCGTACAACAGCGCCGATCCGAGCGAGACGTACACGCTCTTTGCCATCGCCACACCGATCGCCACGCTCACCGGCGCCGGCGGCCTGGCCGCCTTTGCCGATCTTGGCGACGGCACCGTCTATGGAACCCTCGTCGCCGACAGCTCTCTCGCTCACGTCGTCGACATCGCCATCAATGGCATGGGGCTGGACTACCTGCGCCAGAGTGATGGCCTGGTGGCGCTCGGCGGTGCGATCACCACTCTGGCCAAGGGCCAGACCGGCGAGTACATCTTCAACTCCACGGGCGTGACGAACGTGCGTTCCCTCGTGGTGTACGTGGAGTAGCGGCGGCCTCGCCGCGGTCACGGCGGCATTGCCTGCCGCCCTTGCCGAGGCAGCATCGATGCGCCTGCGTGCGTCGGTGCGGTCGCGGAGGCGGGAAACTCCGTCTGTTCCAGATCCAGGACCAGCGTGCGCGTTGAGTCTTTCGGGTGTGTGGCGCGCACGCGCGGCGCGCATCGCAGCCGCCGGTGAGGGTGCACGCCGCGTTCGGCCATGGAAATTCGCAGCCGGCGGTCGCACACTGTGGGCCGCCATGAGCACCTCGACCGATCGCGCAAACGAAGCGGACACGAAGCTCGCCACCAACCCCCATGCAGCCTCTGCCGTCGCCGAGCTCTACCGCGACGGCATCACCGCGCTCTCGGGCGCCTTCTCTCGCGAGTGGGTCGAGCAGATGCGAGAGGACATCATGACCGCGTTCTGGGCGGCCATTCAGATTCCGGGCGGCTCGGTCGGCCGCGGCCCGCGGCGCTGGTATGTCGAGATCCACCCGCAACAGCTTGCGGGTTTCGTCGATCTCGTGACGCATCCGTGGGTGACGGCGATGTGCGAGCAGGTTCTGGGCCCGGACTACGAGGTCGTCGAGCTGGGCTTCGACGTTCCATTCCAGGGAGCCCGGCGCCAGCCCTGGCACCGCGACTTTCCGTCTCCGCCCGAGACGTACGAGCAGCGCCGCATCACCTCGCTGGCGTTCAACATGACCGGTGTCGACGTCACGCCCGACATGGGACCGTTCGAGATCGCGCCGGGCACGCAGTGGGACGACGGGCGGCATTGGAAGCACGAGATGTTTCCGCCCAGGGAAGAATGGCCGCGCTACGAGGAGCGCGGCGTCCGCAAATATCCGAAGGCGGGCGACATCAGCTGCAGGTCGGCGCTGACGGTGCATCGAGGCACGCCGCATCCGTCGCCGATCGCGCGCCCGGTGCTGGTGCTCGGTGTCGACGCGCCAGGTGCAGGGCACGCCGCATTGCACGACCCGATGGTGACGCGCGAGTATTACGATGCGCTGCCGGCGTCGGTGCGGGAGCATCTGGTGTGCCGCATCGTCGACAAGCTCGAGCCCGTCATTCAGAAGCACGACATCGAAGGCCTCGTCATGGGCGACGAGTAGCCGCGCCCGCGTCCTCGTTCGACAGCGGGCACCATCGGTAATGCGGACCGTTCAGGTGCGGCGACGCGCACGATCGTACCCACAACCCGGGTAGAAATCGAGGCATCGTCCCCACGCGCCCCACCGCCGCCGGCAACCGTCTTCACGGCCTGCACGGGCCAACGTAGCATTTACCTCATGCGATCCCTGACTCCTGTGCGAGGCGACATCGAAATCTGGGCGGGTGTGGAATGCACCGTCAACCGTGTGCGCGACCAGCGCTTCGATCAGATGGCACGGTCCGGCCACCGATGGCGCATCGAAGATCTCGATCTTTTTGCCGAGCTCGCGCCGCGCCGCCTGCGGTATCCGGTGTTGTGGGAGACCGTCGCTCCCGAAGGCGATCTTGCTCGCGCCGATTGGAGCTGGCCCGACGAGCGCCTGCAACGCCTGCGAACGCTCGGACTGGAGCCGATCGCAGGCCTCATTCACCACGGAAGCGGTCCCTCCAACACCGATCTGCTCGACGTCGACCTTCCGCAGAAGCTCGCGCAGTACGCTCGCGCCGTCGCAGAGCGGTATCCGTGGATGCTCGACTACACCCCGATCAACGAGCCCCTGACCACTGCCCGCTTCAGCGCGCTGTACGGACACTGGTATCCGCACATGCAGGACCACGCGTGCTTCCTGCGCGCGCTGGTCAACCAGTGTCTGGCCACCGCCGCCGCCATGCGCGAAATCCGTGCCGTGCAGCCGCAGGCGCGGCTCGTGCAGACCGAGGACCTCGGCACCACCACGTCGACGCCGCGGCTGCGCTATCAGGCCGACTTCGATAACGCGCGGCGTTGGCTCGGCTTCGACCTGTTGTGCGGAAGGGTCGATGTCGATCATCCTTTCTGGCCGGCGCTGGCTCAGGCCGTCGGCGAACGCGCGCTCGCGGACCTGCTCGAGCGGCCGTGCCCGCCCGATATCATCGGCATCAACTATTACGTCACCAGCGACCGCCACCTCGACGAGAACCTGGCCGCCTATCCGGCGTGGAGCCATGGCGGCAACGGCCGCGATGTCTATGCCGACGTCGAAACCGTGCGCGTGCTGGGAATCGAGATCAGCGGACACGAGAAGGCGCTGTCGGCGGCGTGGGAACGGTACCGGATTCCCGTGGCGCTGACCGAGGTGCACATCGACAGCACGCGCGAAGACCAGCTGCGCTGGCTGCAGGAGGCGTGGTACGGCGCGCACCGCGCGCGCGACGCCGGCGCCGACGTGCGGGCGATCACGCCGTGGGCGCTGCTGGGATCCTTTGACTGGAACTCACTGGTCACGCGCGACGCCGGCTATTACGAGTCGGGCGCGTTCGACCTGCGAACGCCCGACCGCCAGCCCCGCCGTACCGCGGTGGCCGACATGATCCGCAGCTATTCGATCGCCGGAGCCTACGCACACCCGGTGCTGTCGCATCGCGGGTGGTGGCGACGCCCCTGCCGCGCGTTCGCGGGCACCAGTCGCGAAGCCGACCAGGACTGCCTCGAGCAGGACGAGGGTGGAACGCCGCTCCTGATCACCGGCGCCACCGGCACTCTCGGCCGCGCCTTTGCCAGGCTGTGCCGCCAGCGCGCGATCCCGTATCGACTCGTCAGCCGCAAGGAGATGGACATCGCCGATCCGGAATCGGTACTCGCCACGTTGAAGCGCATACGGCCGTGGGCCGTCGTCAATACGGCCGGCTACGTGCGCGTCGACGATGCCGAGTCCGACCGCATGCGCTGCTTCCGCGAAAACACCGAAGGTGCGGCGGTGCTGGCGCGCGAGTGCCGCCGCCTGGAACTTCCGATGATGACGTTCTCGACCGACCTGGTCTTCGACGGCTCGAGCAGTCGGCCGTACGTCGAGAGCGACCGCCCTCGCCCGCTCAACGCATACGGCGAGAGCAAGGCCGAGGCCGAGAAGCTGGTGCTGTCGTCGTGGGACGGCGCGCTGATCGTTCGCACCAGCGCGTTCTTCGGCCCGTGGGACGAGCACAACTTCCTCAAGCACGCCACGCGCTGCTGGCGCTCGGGCACCGTCGTCGAAGCCGATCCCGAGCAGGTCGTCACTCCTACGTACGTGCCCGAGCTCGCGCGCATCTGCCTCGACCTGCTCATCGACGGCGAGACCGGCCTGTGGCACGTCGCCAATCCGGATGCGGTGAGCTGGGCGGAGCTGGCATTGCGGCTGGCCGCGCTGCAGGGCTACCCGGCCTCGCTCGTGCGCGCCACGCGCGCGCGCACGTCGGTAGCGCCGCGCCCGCGCTACTCGGCGCTCGGCAGCGAGCGCGGCGTGCTGCTGCCCTCGCTGCAGAGCTGCCTGGAGCGATACGTAGCCGACTGCGCGCAGGAAGCTCAGCCGAGCGTGGCGTGAAGTTCGTGCCGACGAGCCGCGCGGCTATTTCTGCTCGCGGTGAACCAGGGTCGCGCGCGCCTGCGCGCGTGGGTTGACCAGCATGTAGTCGATGTTGACGTGGCTCGGGCGCGTCACGGCCCAGGAGATGCAGTCCGCGATATCGTCGGCCGTCAGCGGCTGCATGCCCGCATACACCTTGGATGCGCGTTCAGCATCGCCATCGAATCGCACGAGGCTGAACTCGGTCTCCACCAGTCCGGGCGCGATCTCGGTTACGCGGACGGGCCGGCCCAGCAGCTCGAGACGCAGCGTGTGACTGATCGCACGCACCGCGTGCTTGACGCTCGTGTAGCCCGCGCCGCCGGCGTAGGTCTCGATGCCGGCAATCGAGCCGACGTTGACGACGTGGCCGTCGCCGGAGCGTTCCAGCGCCGGTAGCAGCCCGCGCGTCATGCGCATCAGTCCGAGAACGTTGGTTTCGTACATCCACCGCCAGTGCTCTTCGTTCGCCTCGGCCAGCGGCGCCAGGCCCTTGGCGCCGCCTGCGTTGTTCACCAGCACGTGCACGGTGGGCAGCGGTGCGCAGAACGCATCGACGCTGGCCTGATTCGTCACGTCCAGCGGCGCCCATCGCGCGCCGATCTCGCTTGCCAGTGCGGCCAGCCGATCGGTGCGGCGGGCGCCGATGACGACGTCGAAGCCGTCGGCCGCCAGCCGCCGCGCGCTTGCTGCCCCGATGCCTGCCGATGCTCCGGTAACCACGGCGATCTTTCGCATGGCGACGATGTACACCCGACCTGATGCGGTGTCTCCCGATTCCGAACGCCGATCGACCAGGCTCGGCTGCCATTGCCGATCGCAGCCGAAGCGGACGCGAGCTTCGGATGTGTATCAGTCGCGGCGCTAGAGCCGGCAGCGCTCGCGCAAGGCCGCGATGTCGCCGGGCGTCGGCTCCACCGCCACAGTGGCGTTCAAGCCGTACATGATGGCCTGCGGGTCGTCGTCGTGCTCGAGGCCCAGCGCGTGCCCGAGCTCGTGCGCGAGCACGTGCACCAGGTCCTTCTCGCCGATGAACTCGAAGATGTAGATGCGCGTGCCGTCGCGATCGCGCACGTAGCGGCCCTGCTTGAACTCCTGGCCTGCCGTCGCGTTGATGGCCTCCACGTGCTCGTTGACCTTGTGGGCGAGCTCGTTGTAGCGGTTGGCGAGCGCGTTGGCTTCCTCGGCCATCGCATTGACACGCAGGCGCTCCTCTTCGAGCGCCGCGGCCGACTCTTCGAGCTCCTCGGCCTCGAGCCGCAGCGCCTGCAGCTGCGCTCCGGTGGCGCCGCCGCGAGCGTTCCATCGCTTCACGTCGCGGTTGTGTTCATCCAGAAGCCGGTCGAACTCCGCGCGCGCCTCCAGGTACTTCTTCTGTGCGCGCTCGTGCCTGTCGATCAGCGCCTCACGGCGCTCCCGTACCTGCTCGGCGGTCTCGCTGACCCGGTCGATGACGTCCTTCCGCTTCTCGTTGGTCGTGGCCGTCTCCTGGCGCTCGTCGTAGACGAGATGGACGGCGATCTCGCCGTCGGCGGCGTAATCGAAGAGGTTCCTCCCGGCGGCCTCCTCCCAGACTGCCTCGGCCTGTCGCATGGCCTCCATCAGTTCGTGACGCGGCAGCCCGAAGCGCAGATCCAGTTCGCCGATCCGATAGGTCAGCGGCCGCCCGCACGGATCGGCAAGGGTGGGAAGAAGGAAAACCCCCGCAAGCAACAACGTCCCCACACCGAGTCTGCTCAACATCTGCTCCCTCGCCCCGCGGCCGTGCCACCCGCGTCCTCGCGTATCGCACGGAACGGCCGCGAAATCCGCCGCCTACAGAATCGGCGAGAATCCCACGAAGTCCTTCGCCGCCTTCAGAACGGTCCAGTACGCGCCCAGCGCCGCCCACTCCTCGGGCGTGCAGTGATCGCGCGGGCCGAAACGGACGGCCACGCGTCCATCCTCACCCCGCACGGCCCTGCCCGCCGAATCGCGTTCGATCCGATACTCGAAGAGCTCGGGCGCCCCGCGCGCGATTGCGGCGCGGGCAGTGGCTTCGACCTGACCCGCGACCTGCTGCGACCACGCAGCTGCCATCACTTCGCTGTTGAAGGCCATGCTGACGGGATCGAGATTGTAGGTGCCGACCAGCGCCACCTCTCCGTCGAAGGTCACGGCCTTGGCGTGCAGGTTGTGCTCGCGCCCGGCCACGAACAGGCGCAGCGTCGGCACGCGCGCGAGCAGCTCGGGCCACTGCTCGAGGAAGAACGCCTGACTCAGGGCATTGTCGCTGGAAACCGGGCTGTTGGTGACGAGGGTGATGGCGACGCCGCGCGCCGCGGCATCTTCGAGCGCGCGCACGCCCTGCTCGGACAGCACGACGTACGGCGTCTGCACGAAGATCTCGCGCGTGGCCGCCTGCACCAGCCGCCACAGGCCCTCGGTGATCTGGTCGTCGGGGGCGTTGAAGCGGGTGTGGCTGTCCAGGATGCGCGTCTCGGCGCGCAGCGGCGGTGCGGGCTCGCGCAGCAGCGCGCCGCGCAGCCGCGTGTGCTCGCGAAGCTGCGCGAGCCAGTCGGCGCTGTCATCCGCCGCCTCCGGATCCTTGCCGTGCAGCCAGCGGTCCATGGCGGCGTAGGCGCGCAGCAGCTCGGAGCTGCGCGAGGCCTCGGACTCGGCGCCGCTGGCGGAGACGGCATCCTCGCTGGCGAACTGATGCTCGAACGCGCGCACGAGCGCGGCGGCCACCGGCTTGCTGTCGATGCGCACGTCGACGTCCTTGAAGGCATGATCGTCCTTGCGTGGGTCGGAGAAGTACTCGACGGCGATGTTGCGGCCGCCCGTCAGGCTGCGCCTGCCGTCGATGACCATGATCTTGTCGTGCTCGCTGGCCACGATCGCGCTCGGTCGCAGCGTCAGCAGCCCTTCGGTCCAGCGGCGCCACAGCGGGCGGTAGGTGCGCAGGCTGACGCGCTTGCCGGCGCCGAGCTCCTGGAGATAGCCGTTGCCGGCGATCTCGCGCGACATCTTGGTGCCGAGCGCATCCAGGAGCATGCGCACGGAAACGCCGTTGCGGGCGCGCTCGAGCAGATGCCCGAGGAACGACAGGCCGAAGATGTCCTCGTGCAGGATGAAGTAGCTGACGTCGATGCTGTGCTCGGCGCTCTCGAGCAATCGCCAGCGCTCGGCCCACGCCTCGGTGTTGTCGGTGAACAGCCGCAGCGAAGCCTCCTGACCGGGACCGGGCAGCGTCTCGAAAGTCTCTCGCAGGCTCAGGCCTCGCTGGAATGGCGGCAACGGCGGCGGTGCCGGCTCGGGACGCTGCGGCCAGGAGGCCCAGAGTGCGGCGCCTGCGGCGACGACGAGCAGGCCAAGCATCAAGCGCGCCGGCTGGATGCGGCGCCACCGCGGCGTCACAGCAGGGGCGCTCTCCGTGCACCCGCAGCGGACGGATCCCTCACCGGCATGCGCGTCGACTGAGGCTGTATGGCATGCTCTGCCGAATCGGCGGCGCGTGCTGCGATCAAACGGTCCACATGGCCAGCATAGAGCGGCAGGCTCGTGGCAGCGACAGGTTCGGCCCCGGCAGCGCCAGACAGCGTGGCGACCGCGGAGGCATCGCGCCCTGCCTGCGCCGTCGCGAGCAGCGCGCGGAATCCCGTCATGGCCACCAGCCATTCCCGCGAGGAATCGCCGCCGGCAAGGTCGCAGTGCACGATGCGTTCGAGCTGCCGCTCGCGGATGCGGTCATGTCGGGCACGGCGCTCGGCCAGGCCGGCACCGCCGATCAACGTCAGGTTGGCCGTGAGGCCGCGATGGTCGGAGGCGGTGCTGCCGATGACGCGGATGTCGCGCGCGGCAAGATCGACCGATGCCAGCACGGCATCCAGCGGCCACTGAGGCGCGGCGGCCGGATAGGTCGGCCAGCGGTTGAGCGAATCCAGGCCGTGCTCGGCGGCGTAGCTGACGCGCACGTCGGCGAGCGTGTCGCTGGTCAGGATGTCCATCGTGCGGTCGCTCGCGAAGAAGCGGCGCTTGCCGGTAAGCGAGGTCGAGACCGCGTTCAGATCGCCGAGCAGCAGCGTGGTGCGGGCGGGATCGATGAAGCGTCGCAGGATGTGCAGGGCCTGCCGCTCGCGCGCCGCGGCGTGGAAGGGGTCCAGGTGCGTGACCAGAACGTCGACGTCGCGATCGGCGGCACGCACGGTCGCCTTGATCACGCCGCGCCGCTCGCTGAGCAGGCTGCGCCAGCCGCCGATGCGCAGCGACGGCAGCTCGGCGGCCGCCGCCGCGGCCTCGCACTCGCCGTCGTCCGTGAGAAGGCAGGCGCTGGCGGAGACGATGGGCAGGCGGGTCAGCAGAGCGTTGCCGAAGCGGACATCGAGGCCGGGGAAGCTGCGCCTCCATGTCTCGCCGCGCACGACGCCGTAGGCATGGCCGCTGATGCGCTCGAGCTCGGCGGCCATGAATGCGGCCTGATCGATGCCCGCGCTGCGGCGCGAGTCGAAGTCGACCTCATTCAGTGCGACGACGTCGGCCGGCTCGGCCGATCCGCCGGCGATGTCGCGCGCGATTACCCGCAGGTTGGCCTCGACCTCCTCGCGCGCGCGTCGCAGCGCGTGCTTCTCGCCGAGGCCGCTGTGGATGTTGTAGGTGACGACACGCAACGCGGGGGCAGCGCCGACGGCTGCAGATCGGGAGGCCGTTTCCAGTACGTCGGGCGCAAGAGCAGATGCCGCGTCGCGGGGGCCGAGCACCCGGGCCACCATAACGCCTGCGTCGGCGGCACCGGTCTGCTCCTTGGAATGTGCGCCGCCCGTACCCGCATCGGGCTCGGTCAACCACGGTCGCTGCGCGTGGTCGCAGATGGCGGCGCGGCCGGAACCGGCGTCGATGGCGCGGCCCGCGGTTGCACCCGGCAGAGTCAGGAAGAATGCCGCGGCAGCCAGGGCGCCGGCGCGGCCGGCGCGACAGAACCGTCGCGCGGTCACCGATTGATCCATGTCGAACGTGAAAGGGGCCTCCCGAAGCTCCCGATGCTACGCGAGCGCTCACCGTCAGTCATGCCGATTTTCGATGCCGCGTCGCCGCATCGCCGTATCGCCGCTTGGCGCGCTCGCTGCGCGTCCATTCTTCCGCCAGCGCAAAGTGGACACCGAAAAAGAGAAACCCCGCGCTCGGGGTCGCCTGCACGCTGCGAGCCTGAGCACGGGGTCTCTCTTTCATTGGCTATCGGTCTGAAACCACCCGTGACCGACCGCCAATTCCTTCCCTTCGTCCCCCGTGAAACCGCCCCCGCGGCTCCCCAGGTTCCCCACTTTCGAAAGCGTGGGCTCTCCTCGAACCGCCGCTCCCCAACTCGTCCGCCTCCCCTGCCGTTCCCTCTTCGGCTTCGCGCGAACGATGGCTGTGGAAGAGCAATGCGCGGGCCAGTTCGGCGGCACGAGCCATGACGGCGGAATGTCGACGTTTTGCTCGATGGTGGAGCGGCGAGGTCCCACAATGAAACGGCCGGCGGCGGATCGAAGCGAGGCGGCATGTCCCAGCTTGATGCGCGAGCGACGCGGCATGCGCTGCAAGGGGCCGGCGGTCACGGCCGCGAGCAGGGAAGGGATGAGTCACACGCGGCGCCCGATGCCGTCGACGAGTCCCACGCCTGCGTGCGATGCCGTCGACCAGTCACGGCTGCAGGCGGTGCCAGCGATGCGTCACAGCTGCGAGCGGATGGGAGCGATGACGATCTCGGAGAGCTTCTGCCGCAGCGGCCGCTGCTTCCACATGCGGTAGGTGTACTTGCGGGTACGAGCGAGGTCGCGCTCGAAGACCGCCGTCATCTCCTCGGCGAAGACGGAGTCGTAGACGTTGAGGCTGGCTTCGTCGTTGAGCTCGAAGGAGCGCATGTCGAAGTTGGTGGAGCCGGCCGAGACCACGCGCCGGTCGAAGATCAGCATCTTGCAGTGGAACATCGTCGGCTCGTACTCGTGGATCTCCACGCCGCCCTCGAGCAGCGGTCCCCATGCGCGCTTGGAGGCGATGCCGACGGTGACCGCGTCGATGTGGCGGTCGGGAAGGATGATGCGGATGCGCACGCCGCGCTCGCGCGCACGCAAAAGCTCCTCGCTCATGAGCTGATCCGGCACGAAGTAGGCCGAGGCGATGTCGATGCTGCGCCGGGCCGCGGTGATGGCGGTCAGGTACATCAGGCGCATGCTTTCGCTGCCTCCGGCAGGCGAGCTCATGAAGAGATGGGCCTTGAGGGTGCCTTCCTCGCGCAGCGGCGGGAAATAGTCGATTCCGTGCAGCACGCGGCCGGTGCTCTTGATCCAGTTGTCCAGGAACGCCGCCTGCATCTGGGCTACCACCGGCCCACGCACCCGAAAGTGGATGTCGCGCCAGTGCTCGGCGTCCTGCGCATGCCCCGTCCACTGGTCGGCAATGCCGACGCCGCCGGTGAAGCCGACCGCGCCGTCCACGAGCATGACCTTGCGATGGGTGCGGTTGTTGAGCCGCCCCAGGTTGTACCACCGCAGCGGGTGATAACGCTCCACCTCCACACCTGCGCCGCTCATCATGTCGAGGAGCTCCTTGTCGATCCGTGCGCTGCCGAGCCAGTCCAGCATCACGTGCACGCGGACGCCGGCGCGAGCGCGCTCGGTCAGCGCCTCGGCGAAGCGCCGGCCGATCTCGCCCGACCAGTAGATGTAGGTCTCCAAGGTGATCGTGCGCCGCGCATCCGCGATGGCCGACAGCATTGCGGGAAAGATCTCGTCGCCGTTCTGCAGCGCCTCGATGCGGTTGCCGGCCAGAATGGCCGGCCCCAGCAGGGCACCCATCTCGCGCTCGAGCTGTTCGTCCTCGGTGCCAAAGAGCGGCTCCATGCGCCGCTGAATCTTCTTTTCGGGCCGCGACAGATTGATGGCGACGAAGACGACCACCAGCGTTCCGACAATGGTGGCCAGCGTCTCGAGCATACCGGCTCACGTTACAGCGAGGCTGCGCCGCCAGCCACCGTGTGGTCATGGCCGAGCGCGCGCCGAGACCGTTCGCGCACCCGTGACAGCCATGCTTCGTGCGGCCGGGGACCCGCCGGTCTCACCGGCGGGCAGGCATGGGCGAACCTGCGCATGCGCCGCAGCGACGTGCGTGCATTCAGGGCGACTCGGTGAAGGCGGCGCCTTCGACCAGCACTTCGGTGCGTGCGCGGCGGTCGGTGCGCACGATGCGGGTGATCGACCCGAGCACGATGGCGCCGCCCGCAATCTGCATCGCCCCGATGCTCTCGCCCACCAGCAGCCAGGCGCCGGCGGCAGCGATCACAGGCACCGCAAGCAGGATCATCGAGGCGACGAAGGCCGGAACGTGCGCGTGCGCCCAGTTGGTCAGCACGTGCCCGAGCGTGCCGGGGAAGATGGCGATGAACGCGAGCACCAGCCATTCCCAGGGCGCCGGTGAGCCCAGCTCCTGCCGCGTCGCGATCGTGATGGCGGCGATGACGAAGCCGGAGACGGTCGTCATTCCGACGACGTAGTCCCAGGCGCGCACGCTCTGGCGGAAGCGCTTGGATGCCAGGAAATACGCAGTGAACGCGAAAAGGTTGACGAAGGCCATCGCATCGCCGACGAGGCTCGAGCGCGTCGCGTGCGGCGATCCCATCACCACCATGGCCGTTCCGACGAAAGCCACGCCCGACCACGACACCGCCGCGCGGCTCGCCGGCTCCCCGAACATGCGCCGCGCCAGCAGCAGGACCAGCGCCGGCTGCAGCGCGCCGATGATGGTGACGTTGGCAACGCTGGTGAGCTTGAGACTGACGAAATAAAGGATCTGGTGGATGCTGAACAGCGCGCCGCCGATGATGGACGCGCGCAGCCACTGCGCGTCCAGCCGCCGCCGCATGCTCGGCGCGAGCATCGTCAGCCACAGCGCCGGAATCGCCAGCCACAGCCGGTACGTCGCGGTAGCCAGACCGCCGGTGGACACGGCCTTGATCGCCACCGCGCTCATTCCCCACATCAGCACCGTGGCGCCGAGCGCCGCCATGCCGAGCACTTCGCGGCGCCGCTCTTCCTGCACCATCGAGCGCGCATGACCCGAGCGATCGGTGGTAGCAAATCGCACGATCGGACCATTTGCTTGCCGCGACTTTCGTGGGCATTCATGCCCGGATGATCTCTTGCATGGCGAGAGCATGCTGACGCGCAGGCAAGTGCTCAAGATCGGCCTGGCGGCCGCGGCGCTGCCGTGGACTGCGGCCTCTTGCACCAACGAGCAGGCCGATGGGCCGCTGCAGGTCGGCGGGCTGCCGGTGACGTGCAATCTGACGCTGCCGGTGGCGTGCGCAGCCAAAGCGGCCGCCAACCGCGGCGCGGCGCCGGGCGCGGCGCGATTCGAGTACGAGTACAGCAAGTACAGCGGCTGGCCCGAGATCAAGGAATCGCTGATGGCCGGCCGCATCCAGGCCGGCTACATGCTGGCGCCGCTCGTCATGGACCTTGCCGACAGGAAGATTCCCGTGAAGATCGTCTCGCTCGGCCACCGCTCGGGCGCCGTCATCATGGTGCGGACGGATTCGCCGTATCACACGTTCCGCGGCCTGGCAGGCAGGCGCATCGCCATTCCGAGCCGATTCGCCGTCGACTTTCTTTTCCTGCGCAAGATGCTGGCGGAAGAGAACATGACGGTCGACCAGATCGAGATCGTCGAGATGGCGCCGCCCGACATGCCGGCGGCGCTGTATGCGAACGCCGTCGACGCCTATTGCACCGGCGAGCCTTTCGGGGCCGCCGCGCAGCGCGCCGGTTATGCCAGGCCCATCCGCATGACGCGGGATGAGTGGCCGAAATACATCTGCTGCGTCCTCACCGTGCGCGAGGAGCTGATCGCCGCCGACCGTCCGCTCGTGCAGGACCTCGTCAACCACGTGCTGGGAGCCGGCGTGTGGCTGGACCAGCAGCAGGCCAACCGGGACAAGGCGGCCGAAATTGCTGCCGGGCGCGACTTCTTCAATCAGGATCCCAACATCATCAAGTTCGTGATGGAGAACCCGACCGACCGCGTCACTTACGGCGACCTGCGAATGATCCGATCCGAGTTCGAGGAGCTGATGCAGCTGTCGGTGGAGGCCGGCACGCTCGCGCACCCGGTGCCGTACGAGACCTACATGGACGAGAGTTTCGCCAGGAATGCGCAGCCGATTGCGATCCGGATCTGAGATGCGAGCCGGGACGGTCTTTCCGCTCGTCCTTGCGGCGGCGCTGTCGCTTGCGCCGCTGGCGGTTGCCGGGCGCGTCGAGGGAGCGCCGGCGCTGGAGGCCGGCACGTCCGATGAGCAAACGCCGCCGCTCGAGGCAGGCGGGCCCGGTGAGGAACCGCTTCCGCTCAAGGCCGGTACGTTCAGCCCCGCGCGCATGGCGCCCGATTTCCGATTGCGCGGCTCGGACGGGCAGGAGCTGACGCTCGAGCGCTTTCGCGGCAAGGTCGTCGTGATCTTCTTCGGCTTCACCAATTGCCCGGCGGTCTGCCCGACCACGCTGTCGACGCTGGCCCGGGCGCGCAAGCAGCTGGGCGCGGATGCCGAGCAGGTGCAGATCGTGTACGTCACCGTGGATCCGGAACGCGACACCGAAGCGCGCATGCGCGAGTACCTCGGCGGCTTCGATGCGACGTTCGTCGGCGGCACCGGCAGCGAGGACCAGCTGGCGGCCGTGCGGCGCGATTTCGGCATCTCGGCCACGCGCGAGAACGTCGGTGCCAGCTATATGTACAGTCACTCGGCGTCCACGCACCTGATCGACCCCGCAGGCAGGCTGGTCGCGCTGATGCCGTACGGGCAGAGCGCCGAGGACTACGTGCACGACCTGCGCATCCTGCTGCGGAAGTGAGGCCGAGGTGCGGGTGCGGCAAACACCGGTGGCCAGAACCTGGGCCCGCCGCGCCGGCGCCGGCGCGGCCGTGATCGTGGCGATGCTGGCGGCGGTCGCGGCCATGGCTCCGGTGCAGTCCGCGAGCCGCGACGAGCTGTTCGAGATCCCGAACGGAACCTGGCAGCGACGCATGGCGGGCGAGGACCTGAGCATCCTGCCCGAGAACATCCGTCTGACCCTTGGCCTTCGCGACGTCCTGGTCCTGCGCAACCTCGATGACGTGCCCCAGATTTTCGGGCCGACGCTGATGATGCCCGGCCAGAGCTTCCGGCTGCCGTTCGCCGTGGCCTCGAGCTACCAGTTCGATTGCACCGCCCATCCCAGCGGTCAGATGACCGTCATCGTCGATCCGTATCCCGACACGCCTTGGGCGCGCCTCCTGTGGCGCATTCGCGAGCTGACGCGGCCTGCAGCGGCAGCGGGCGGCGCTGCGGCGGCCGGCGACAGCGCAGCATGAACGGTCTCGGCAAGTACCTTCCGTCGCTGGCGGTGCTGGCGATGCTCCTGGCGGTGTGGTGGCTGACCGTGACCGCCAGCGGCAGCGTCATCTTCCCGACGCCGTGGCAGGTGGTGACGGGAACGCTCGAGCTGGTCGCCGACGGCACGCTGTTCGAGCACATCGGCGCTTCGCTGTTCCGCGTCGGCGCAGGATTCCTGCTGGCGGTTTGCGTGGCGCTGCCGCTGGGGCTGTGGATGGGATGGGTGCGAGGCGCCTTTCGGACCCTGAACCCGCTCTTCCAGATCCTGCGGCCGATCTCGCCGATTGCCTGGATTCCTATCGCGATCCTGTGGTTCGGCGTCGGCAACGCCTCGCCCATCTTCCTGATCTTCATCTCGTCGGTCTTCCCGATGGTCGTGCAGACCACCGCCGGCGTGCACACGATCGAGAAGCGCTATCTGCAGGCTGCCCAGAACTTCGGCGTCTCGCGCTACACGCTGTTCACGCAGGTGATCATCCCGGCCGTGCTGCCGCAGATCATCGTGGGCATGCGCATCGGCCTGGGCGTGGCGTGGCTGGTGGTGGTGGCGGCCGAGATGATCGCGCTGCGGTCGGGGCTGGGCTATCTCATCATCGATTCACGCAACGCCGGGAACCGTTACGACCTGGTCATCGCCGGCATGATCATCATCGGTCTGATCGGGCTGTTGCTCGACGGGATCATGCGGCTGCTCGAAGGGCTGAAGTGGGTCAAGTGGCGCTATGCGCACCAAGATTGAAGTCAGCGGCATAACCAAGGGCTTCGTCACGGACAAGGGGCCGCTGCCGGTCGTCGACGACGTCAGCTTCACGGTGGGCGACGGGGAGCTGGTGGCGATCGTCGGTCCTTCGGGGTGCGGCAAATCGACGCTGCTCAACATCGTCGCCGGCTTCGTGCGGCCCGACCGCGGAAGCGTGCGCATCGACGGCGTCGAGCACACTCGTCCGAGCCCGGATGGCATCGTGATCTCGCAGCACGGATCGGTGTTCCCGTGGCTGACCGTCCGCAGGAACCTGATGTTCGGCCTCAACGGTCACGCCCACGGCGACAAGGCCGGCCTGGCCGACCACTATGCCGGCATCGTCGGCCTCAAGGGCTTCGAGAACAGCTACCCGCACGAGCTGTCGGGAGGAATGCTCAAGCGCGCCGAGCTGGCGCGTGCGCTCGTCGTCAAGCCCGAGATCCTTTACATGGACGAACCGTTCTCGGCACTCGATGCGCTGATGAACCTTCGCATGCGCGGCGAGCTGCTGCGTATCCTCGAGGAGGAGCGGCACACGGTGCTGCTGATCACGCACGACGTCGAGGAGGCGATCCACATGGCCGATCGCGTGCTGGTGCTTTCGGAGCGCCCGACGCGCATCCAGTCGAGCTTCGACGTCCCTTTCCCGCACCCTCGCAAGCTGACCAGCCCGCAGGTCCAGGACCTTCGCATCGCGGTGCTGCGCGAGCTCGGCGTCGATCGTTCCTGAGGCGACGGCAACGGCGGGGCCGGGAGCGATCCCGGCCCCGCGTCTTCGGCCGTGGTCGGTGAGGCTACTCGCCCGTGTTGCAGCTCGAGCAGCAGGTCGGCGACAGGTTGGCCACGCCGCCGGCGGCTTCGCAGCGCGCGGTGTCGCGGGTGATCCTGCACTGGCTGGATACCAGGCAGTCGGTGTCGGCGCTGCAGGTGATGTTCGAGTCGTGCGAGCACACGCCTTCGACGCACGTGCCGTACTCGTGGATCGTGCAGGTGGAGAAGCCTTCCTTGCCGCACACCGACTTGGCGGCGCAGCGCTTGAGCTTGCCTTTGCACCTGGTCGGCAGGCCGTCGGCCACCAGCTCCTTGACCACGTGCGCGACGCAGCTGACGTATCGGCCGTGGTTGGTCTGCTCGCTGCACGGACAGCGCGCCTCGACGCGGTCCTGGAACTCGCAGCGCCACTCGTCGCACGTCAGCTCGGTTGCCTGCGCGTTGGCCGTCGTTGCGGCGGCGATCACCAGGCCCAGCGAGAACACGACTCCAGCCATCGGCTTCATCATCATCGTCTGTCTCCTTTTGCCCCGACGTTCGCGCGCATTCTCCGGCCAACGCCAGTCGCGCCCGACGATGACGTCAAATTAGGAGTTTTCCCGATGACGGTCGAGCCAGCGAAGCGCGAACGAGTGGGCGCGCTGGCCAGGTGAGGGCCGTCATCCGGCGAAGACGGCGAAAAAAGGGCCAGCGCGCACGTCTGCTTCGCGAGCGGGCGCGGCGGGGCCGCGATCGTGCGAGGTCCAAAGCGTGCCGCGGATGATCAGAAGACGTCCGGCCAACCGACCGCCGCTCAGCAGGGCCAGCCGACCACTTCCGCTCAGGCGAGCAGAGCGCGTACCAGCAGCACGGCCAGAACCATCGGGATCATGAGGACGGCAAGCATGACCATCGCAGCCGTGATCAGGAAGATGCTGTCTCGGACCGTGGCCTGGCGGGGCGCGACATCGTAGCGCTGCAGCAGGGTCAGGTTGCGGCGATTGGCCTTGAAGACGACGTCGAAGACGTCGCCGAGAACGGGGATGGCGCCGACGGCCGCGTCGACCGCGACGTTGAGGACCATCCTGGCAATGACGGGCTTGGGCACGCCGCGCTCGTGAGCCAGATACAGAAGGGAGAGGCTGGTGCTCGTCGTGATGAGGTCGCCGATGCCGGGGATGAGGCCGAGCACGGCATCGAAGCCGACGCGGAACGACGTGCCGGGCAGGACGAAGCCGTCGTCGAGAAAGAGGACCAGCCGCTCGGCCCAGGCTGGAACCTTCGAGCCGGCGCTGGCGGTCGTGCGAGGCATCACCATCGCCTCCAGTCTTCGCATCGTCTCGCGGCATCAGCCACCACCCGGCCCAAATTGCGCCCGACCCGGTTGCACACGAAATGCACGGCCGAATTGGACCTGTCGGCTTTTTCCGGCGAAAACCTGCTGCCGTGAGCACCTCGACATCCCCGAAGAAGATCGCGCTCGCCTACAGCGGCGGGCTCGACACCTCCGTCATCCTCAAGTGGCTGATCGAGCAGTACCAGTGCGAGGTCGTGGCCTACATCGCCGACGTCGGGCAGGACGAGGACCTGGAGGCCGCCAGGCAGAAGGCGTTCAAGACGGGCGCGGTCGAAGCGTACGTCGAAGACCTGCGCGAAGAGTTCGTGCGCGACTTCGTCTTCCCGATGCTCCGCGCGGGTGCAGTCTACGAGGGCACCTACCTGCTCGGCACCTCGATCGCGCGGCCGGTCATTGCCAAGCGGCACATCGAGGTGGCGCGGCGCACCGGCGCCGATGCCGTCAGCCACGGCGCCACCGGCAAGGGCAACGATCAGGTGCGCTTCGAGCTGACGTACGCGTCGCTGGCGCCCGACCTCAAGGTGATTGCGCCGTGGCGGATCTGGGACCTGAATTCGCGCGCCAAGCTTTTCGACTTCGCGGAGAAGCACGGCATTCCGCTGCCGATCACGCGCGACAAGGGCTACAGCATGGACCGCAACGTGCTGCACATCAGCTTCGAGGGCATCGAGCTGGAGGATCCCTGGCAGCAGCCGCGCGAAGACATGTTCGTGCTGTCGGTGTCGCCCGAGCAGGCGCCCGACAAGGCCGAGTACGTCGAGATCGAGTATCGGAGCGGCGACCCGGTGGCACTGGACGGCAAGGCGATGGGCCCGTTCGAGCTGCTGGCGGCGCTCAACAAGATCGCGGGCAGAAATGGTGTCGGGCGCGCCGACATCGTCGAGAACCGATACGTCGGGATGAAGTCACGCGGCGTCTACGAGACGCCGGGCGGAACGGTGCTGACCATCGCCCACCGGGCGCTGGAGTCGCTGACGATGGATCGGGAAGTCATGCATCTTCGCGACTCGCTGATCCCCCGCTACGCCGAGATGGTCTACTACGGCTTCTGGTTCGCGCCCGAGCGCGAGATGCTGCAGGCGGCAGTCGATGAGTCGCAAAAGTCGGTGAACGGGACGGTGCGCATGAAGCTCTACAAGGGCAGTGCCACGGTGGCCGGGCGCAAGTCCGAACAGTCGCTGTACGTGCCGGCGCTGGCGACGTTCGAGGAGGACGAGGTGTACACGCAGGCGGATGCCACCGGCTTCATCCGCCTCGCCGGCCTGCGGCTGAAGGTGCGCAACATGGTGCAGTCGCGGCGCGGGAAGTAGCGGCAACGACAGGGACCCGCTGGACCTGTCCCCATTTTCGCGAAACAAAGCGCCTCGTAGTGGCCAAGAAGAAGACAGCGGCTTCCAAGAACCGTACGACCAGATCCACAGGCACCGCCGCCGTCGCGGACATGCCCGCTGCCCCCGCCGACGCCACCAACCGTTCGTGGGGCGGCCGCTTCGACGCCGCGCCCGATACGGCGATGCAAGGCTTCACCGCATCGATCGGCTTCGACCGCCGGCTGTATCGCTACGACATCCGCGGCAGCGTCGCGCATGCGAACATGCTGGCAGCCGTCGGGCTGCTCACCAAGGCAGAGGCGCGCAAGATCGAGATCGGCCTTCGCAAGATCGAAGCCGACATCGACGCCGGACGTTTCGTCTTCGACGTTGCCGACGAGGACATCCACATGGCGATCGAGCGCCAGCTCACCGCCGCCATCGGCGATGCGGGCGCCAAGCTGCATACTGCGCGGTCGCGCAACGATCAGAGCGTCACGGACCTGCGACTCTACGTGAAGGACGCGTTGACTCAGATCGACGGCGCCATCGACGATCTGCAGCGTGCGCTGCTGGAAGTCGCACTGGCCAACGAGTCGGCGGTGCTGCCCGGCTACACGCACATGCAGCGAGCGCAGCCCGTGCTGCTCGCCCACCATCTGCTGGCTTATTACGAAATGCTCTCGCGCGACCGCCAGCGCTTTGCCGCCGCCCGCGACCGTGCCGACGTGCTGCCGCTCGGCGCCGGTGCCATCGCCGGCACGACGCTGCCGATCGATCGCGAGCACGTCGCACGCGAACTCGGCTTCGCGCGCGTCGCCGAGAACAGCATGGACGCGGTGGCCGATCGGGACTTCGTCATCGAGCCGCTGGCGGCGGCGGCAACGCTCTTCAGCCACCTTTCGCGGCTGTCGGCCGAGATCGTGCTGTGGGCGACCAGCGAGTACGGCTTCGTGCGCCTGCACGACGCATTCTCCACCGGCAGCTCGATGATGCCGCAGAAGAAGAACCCCGACATTGCCGAGCTGGTGCGCGGCAAGACCGGGCGCGTCTACGGAAACCTCGTGTCGGTGCTGACGGCGGTCAAAGGGCTGCCGCTGACATACAACTTCGACCTGCAGGAGGACAAGGAGCCGCTCTTCGACAGCGTCGACACGACTCTTTCTTGCCTGACCATCCTTGCAGCGATGGTGCGCTCGCTGACTTTCGTCGAGGACACGATGCGGACTGCGGCATCCGATCCGATGCTGCTCGCGACCGACCTTGCCGAAATCCTCGTCGCGCGCGGCATGCCGTTTCGGCAGGCGCACGCGGTGGTGGGAAAGATCGTTCGCCACTGCCTCGACAGCGGCAAGGCGCTGACCGAGCTCGACTCGCGCGAGCTTGCGGCATTCTCGCCCTTGCTCGGTGCCGATGCCGATCGGCGCGCCGGGGAGACCGTGGCCCAGCTGCTGACGCTCGACCGCAGCGTCGCGCGCCGCGCTTCGCTCGGCGGCACCTCGCCGGCACTGGTCAAGCGACGACTGCGGACGCTGGCCAGGCGCCATGGAGTGCGCACGCCATGAGTCGTTTCGCGCTGACGGCGGCCGCGCTGATGCTGGTGTGTGCGTGCGGCCTTCGTACCGCTCCGCGCCCGCCCGAGGACACGGCCCCGGTCATGGAAGGCCAGGTCACGGCCCAGGCCAGCGATGGAAAGGTCGAGCTGACGTGGAAGCGCGCCGACCGCAGTGCCGATGGACGACGTCTCGAGGACCTCGCGGCGTTCGTGGTCGAGCGGGCGGAGCAGCCCGGGGAGTTCGCACCGGTGGCGCGCGTCGACGTCGTCGATCAGGAGCGCTTCCGGCGCCGCACGCGCTTCCGCCACGTCGACGATCCGCCTGCCGGCGCAGCCACGGTCTGGTATCGCGTGCGCGCCGTGACGGCCGACGGGCAGGAAGGCCCGCCGAGCGCGCCCGCGGCGATCAGCCCGCCGGCGGCCAACTGAGCGCGCGTTCATGACGACTGCCGTCGCTTTCGTGTTCCCCGGCCAGGGCTGCCAGCGCCTCGGCATGGGCCGCGACTTCGTCGAAGCCTTCGCCGAGTCCGCACGCGTGTTCGAGGAAGCTTCCGACGCCAGCGGGCTCGACCTCGCCGCGATCTGCTTCGCCGATGAGACGAGGCTGGCGCTGACCGAGTTCCAGCAGCCGGCCATTCTCACCGTCGAGATCGCCATGTGCGAAGCGCTGCGCTCGCACTTCGGCGTCCATCCCACACTCTTCGGCGGCCACAGCCTCGGCGAATATGCGGCGCTCGTGGCCGCCGGCGCGCTCGCGCTCGGCGATGCGGTTCGGCTGGTGCGCCTGCGCGGCCGCCTGATGCAGGAAGCGGTGGCGCCGGGCGAGGGAGCCATGACGGCGATCTTGCAGCGCGATCTCGACGTCGAGGCGCTGGCCGAGCTCGTCGCGCCCATGAATGTGGACATCGCCAACCACAATGCGCCGGATCAGGCCGTCATCAGCGGCACGGCCGGCGACGTCGCGCGAGCGGTGGAGGCAGTGCGGCAGCACCCGTCGTGGAAGGCCAGGACGATCGCGCTGCGCGTCTCGGCGCCCTTCCACTCGCGCTACATGCAGCCCGTGGCCGAACCGCTGGCGGAGGCGCTGGCGGAGCTGCCGCTTACGAACGCGTCCAAAGCCACCTCCGTCCTGTCCAATACGAGCGGCGGTTTTCACACGGGATCACGCCCGGCGCTCGAGGACGCGCTGACGCGCCAGGTGACGGCCACGGTGCAGTGGGTCGCCAACATGCGAGCGCTGCTCGGACGCGACGCGCGCATTCTCGAGGTGGGCCCGGGCCGACCGCTGCGGGGTTTTTTCGCGTCCGTAGGCACGACCATCGCGTCAGTGAACTCGGTGTCAGCAGCCGAAGAGACCGCATCGCAGGTCCACGGCGCGGACCATTCCTGAGCCTCTGCCGGAAGCGACACCGCGCCGCCACTTCCTTCGTTTCCGCGCCGGCGCGAACAAACGGCATGGCTGCGTGGCAAACTCCGCGCTAGCTTGGGAGTGTGCGAGGGGGGCTTGGCACACGATGAACCGTGGTCGAATTCTGCATTTCGAGGACAACGCCAGCGACGCCTTTTTGATCGGCCATTGGCTGAGCGCCGGCGGCATCGATGCCGACGTCACGCTCGCCTCCGACGCCGACTCCTACCGCAGCTGTCTGACGAGCGGCGAATACGACCTCGTCCTGGCCGACAGCAGCGTTCCTGGAATGGCGCCTCTGGAAGCCCTGCACCTGGCCCGCCAGCTGCAGCCGGATGCCCCTTTCGTCTGCCTGTCGGGCTCGGCCGAGGAGAACAACGTCAAGGCGATGCTGGCGGCCGGCGCCGCCGACTACGTCCTGAAGGACCACGAGTGGCGGCTGATCGCGGTGGCACAGCGCGAGCTGCGTGTCGGGCAGGACAAGCGCGAGCAGCGCCGCATGAGCGATCACATGCGCGCCACCCGGCGCCTGGTGCGCGCGGTGCAAGACCTGGCCTCCGCCCCCAGCCTCGCATCGGTTGCCACGATCGTGCGCAGCGCGGCGCGCGAGATCGCGGCCGCCGACGGCGCCACCTTCGTCCTGCGCGAGGGCGACTACTGCCACTACCTCGCCGAGGATGCCGTTGCGCCACTGTGGAAAGGCAGTCGCTTCCCCATCACCAGCTGCATCAGCGGCTGGAGCATGCTGCGGGGCCAGCCCGCGATGATCGAGGACGTTCTGGACGATGCGCGTGTGCTGCCGGAGGTCTATAGGCCGACGTTCGTCAAGAGCCTGCTCATGTTGCCGATCCGGCGCACCAGTCCGGTCGGCGCGATCGGCGTCTACTGGGCGCGCAGGCATCGCGCCGAGCCTCACGAGACCGAGCTGCTCCAGGCGCTGGCGGAGACCGTGGCGATGGCCATGGAGAACACTTCCGCGCGCAGCGAGCTCGAGCAGCGGCTGCAGGACCGGTCGCGTCAGCTCGAGGTCGTCCAGCGTGAGCTGGACGCGTTCTCGAGCGCGGTGTGTGCGCAGCTGCAGGCGCCGCTGCAGGCGATTCGCGCGGCCACGGAAATCGTTGGCGGCGATGCCGCCGATTACCGTGCGCGGCTCGAGCAGGCGCGCGTCACCGGCGAAAGCATGGAGCGCCTCGTCGCGAAGATGCTCGAGCTGGCCAAGATCAGCCGGGCACCGCTGCACGCGCGTCACGTCGACCTGGCGGCGATCGCCCGCAGCGTCGTCGAGGATCTGCGCACGAAGCATCCCGACCGACTCGTGAACGTCGAGGTCGACGAGACGATGCCCGCGGTGTGCGACGCGGATCTGCTGGCGACCGTGTTCGAGAACCTGCTCGACAACGCGTGGAAGTACGCCGGCAACGCGGCGTCGCCGCACATCCGGATCGGCTGCGAGATGCAGTACGACGGCAGCAAGGCCTACTTCGTCCGTGACAACGGCGTCGGCTTCGACATGAAGCAGGCCGGACGGCTGTTCGCGCCGTTCGAACGCCTGCACGATGCGCGCGAGTTCCCCGGCGACGGCACCGGCCTGGCAGTCGTGCAGCGGATCATTCACAAGCACGGCGGGCGGCTGTGGGCGCGCGCCAGTTTCGGCAACGGCGCCACGTTCTACTTCACCATCGCCGATCCCGTGTCGGCACCATCGATGGTCTGATATCTGTGGCTTCTGCCCCCCATCGGCACGCGTCGCGGCGAAAAACCGGCGCAGATGGTCCGCGCCAGCGAATGTCGTCTTGACCGCGCTCACCGCCGGCGGATAAAAGCCCGCAGCTTCAGGTGGGGATCCGGACGAGTGCGAGAGCTCCCCTTCTCGCATCGTCCTTCGTTTCAGGGGGTTCGAGGATTCAATATGAACACGCGCTGGATGCGCGGCCGTGCGGCCGCTGCCTCAGGCATGAACGCGGCGGCGCTCGCTCTTGCGATGCTCGCGCCCGTACACGCTCTCGCTCAATTCGAAACCACGACAACGCTGCCGCCGACGACGACGTCCACGATTCCGACGCCGACTACGCTGCCGCCGACGACGTCGACGACGTTCATCATCACGACGACGACGAGCACCACATCGACGACCTTCTTCACGCCGGAGTGCGAGGTGCCCGAGGGCGCCAACCTCGTCGTCACCGATCTGACCGATGGCCTGACCCCCAACGACCTTGCTGCCGCGCTGGTTGGCGCGGGCGTCACCGTCTCGAACGTCACGCTGACCGGCGCACCGATTGCCGCGGGACGCTTCGCCGACTCCGCCGCCGCCACCGGCATTCCCACCGGCGTCATCCTCAGCTCCGGATGCGCCAAATCGGCAGCCGGCCCCAACGATGAGGACGGCTACACGGTGCACCTGAACGAGCCCGGGGACGCCGACCTGTCGGGCCTGATCGGCGGCGCCCCGACCAACGATGCCACGGTGCTGGAGTTCGACTTCGTGCCCGACACCGACACGATCCAGGTGCGGTACGTGTTCAGCTCCGAGGAGTACAATGAGTACGTCAACTCGTCGTACAACGACGTGTTCGGCTTCTTCGTCAACGGCGTCAACAAGGCACTGCTGCCCGACGGGGTGACTGTCGTTTCGATCAACAACGTCAACGGCGGCAACCCCTTTGGCAGCAACGCGTCCAATCCTGCGTTCTTCCGCAACAATGATCCCAACGATCCCGCCGCCACGCTCGACATCGAGCCCGACGGCCTGACGGTGGAGCTGGTGCTCACGGCGGTGGTGAACCCGCAGGTGACCAACCACTTCAAGATCGCGATCGCCGACACCGGCGACCGTTCGCTCGACAGCTGGATCTTCCTGCAGACGGGCAGCTTCACCTCGGTCGAGAACTGCACGAACCAGCGCGACGACGACGGCGACGATCTCGTCGACGCCAACGACCCGGACTGCTGGATCTGCGGCAACGGTCGCACCGATCCGGGCGAAGGCTGCGACGACGGCGGCATCGAGCCGGGCGATGGCTGCGATCCCTTCTGCGCCGTCGAGGCGCCGCAGCTGTGCGGCAACGAGGAGATCGACAAGGGCGAGACTTGCGACGACGGCAACACCAGCTCGGGCGACGGCTGCGACGACCACTGCCAGATCGAGGTGCCGCCGTCGACGTGCTCCAACGGCTGCGTCGAGCAGGGCGAGGAATGCGACGACGGCAACACCGCCACCGGCGACGGCTGTGATGCCGGCTGCGACGTGGAGCAGTGCTACACGTGCGGCGTGCAGAGCGTGACGACGACGACCATCGGGGCCACGTCCGCTCCCGAGTTCCCGCAGTGCACCGGCCCGTCCGTGTGCGCACCCAGCGTCGGCGCGTCCTGCGATGACGGCGACCTCTGCACCGTCGGCGACAGCTGCGGCAACGGCGGCACCTGCGGTGGCGATGCCGTCATCATTCCAGCGGCGTGCCGCTGGGTGATGGTGGGTGGCGATCCGACGCGGCGAGTGCGCGCACGCACGCGCGGCCAGACGGAAGTCGCCGGCGACATCTGCGGCGAGGAAACGATCATCGGCGAGACCTCGACGACCACCGGCGACGTGGTCGGCATGTTCGCGACCGGCAATGCCGTCCGCATCGGACCGGCCGCCGCCATCAGCGGCGATGTCGTCACCGCCGGCGGCGCGGTGAAGGGCAAGCCCTCGGGCTCCATCCTGCCCGACGTGGCGGTCGACGAGATCGCCGGCGGCGCCACCGTGGCCAAAGGCGCCGGCGTCTATGACACCACCGGCTCGCACGCGCAGGTCGCGGCCTGCAATGATGCGCAGGCAGACATCGACACGGCGGCCGCGCTCCTCGATGCGCTGCCCTCGACGACCGACCTCGGCAATGTCCACATCAGCGGCGGCTCCTCGCTGACGCTGGCGCCGGGCACGACGCCGGGCGTGGTGGCGGGCGGCCTGAACGTGATCGACATCGAGCGCTTCACCAGCGGCAACGAGGCCGATCTGATCCTGGACGGCGGCGGCAACGCCGACACGGTCTACGTCGTGCGCGTGGCCAAGAAGTTCGACCTGCACTTCCGCGGCGGACTGCTGCTGGCCAACGGACAGCAGGCCAGCAAGGTGATCGTCTACGGCAAGAACAAGTGTAAGTTCGGCGAAGAGGTAACCGGCTCCGGTACGGTGATCTGCCCCGAGGGCAAGCTGCTCATGGAAGAGCGCACCACCTGGACCGGCGCCCTGCTGGGCGGCAAGCAGATCGTCCAGCTGCGAGACAGCGGCAACCTGACCCACGTCCCGCTGCAAGTCGGACCGTAACAACAACGCAGAAGGCACCTCCTCCCACGCAACGGCGGAGGTGCCTTCTCCTACTGCAGACCTGTCGATCGAGCGCGAACGCGGGCTGGTGGCCCGCCGGAGCGGCGGACGAGGAGCGCAACGCAGCGGATGCCCCGCTCCGCGCCCTCCGCCGCCCTACAGGCAACCGTTGTCATCGAGCGCGGAGGGCGCGCAGTGGGGCAGCCGCAAGGCGCGCGACGAGGACGACGCGGAGGCGGGCTGGTGGCCCGCCGGAGCGGCGGACGAGGAGCGCAACGCAGCGGATGCCCCGCTCCGCGCCCTCCGCCGCCCCTACAGGCAACTCAGGTCGATGGTAAAGGCGCCAGCGTCGCCCTCGAAGCCGTCAACGACGATGTAGTAGATCTCCCCCGCCGCCGCGACGAACTGCGCCTCGTCGTCTCCGTACGCGATGCAGTTGCCCGGCTGACAACCCAGCCCGTCGTCGAGAAGCACGAACACGTCATGATCGACGCCGGCTTCGGAGAAGACTTCGACGAGCACGTTCTCCGCGAAGTCGGGCAGGAAGACGTACGTGTACTCCCGTCCGCTCTCGAACCAGTCATCGCAGCCGTAGAACTCGACGCGATCGGTCGAGCCTTCCTCGAGCGTGTCCCAGGTGTCGGTATCGTCGCACAGCAGCTCCACGTCGGCCTCGCACGTGCCGCCTTCGAGCAGGCAGTCGGCGCTGCACCCGTCGCCGTTGAAATTGTCGCCGTCGTCGCAGTCTTCGCCGAAATCCAGGAAGCCGTCGCCGCAGAACGGGATGGTGGTCGTCGAAGACGAGCTCGAGGAGGTGCTCGTGGTGGTGGTGCTGGTGCTGACGACGCAGCTCGGGCACTGGAGCGGCACCGGCTGATCCACCGCGACCTTCAGGCACACCAGCGCATCGGTGGCGCTGATGGAGAAGGACCCGTTGGTATCGCAGACGCACAGCTCGCAGTCGGCCAGGCCCACGCCGGTGCGCAGTATGTAGAGGCAATCGGAGGCGGTCGGCTGACTCCCGCTGGTGACGGGTTGCGAGCAGTCACCGAAGGCGGCCGCGGCGGCGCCGGGCGCGAAAAGGCCGGCGCCGATGCACGCAGACACAACGAAGCAGCGAATGTTCCCGGATGCGCTCACCTGTCGTCCCTTTGCCGGACGCATCCAAGGCGGCGCCGGCCAGGAACGAGTCTAACGGGGCGCGCGCGCACGCGGCCATAGCATGGCGGACAAAAACTCCCAGGTGGGAACGGGCTACTGCTTTCTGGTCGCAGGCTCCTCGGCCTGCTCGGCCGCGGCTTCGTCCTTCTTGTACGGAAGCGTGGTCGGGATCATCAACCGGCTGGCGGCGATCCACCACTTGCCGCCCTCGCGCATCAATACCGAAGTCAGCAGACCACGCCGCTCGGGAACCTTCTGCCCCGTAGGAGCGATGATGCCTTTGACGCTGTAGGTGCCATCCACCAGCGCGACGTCGTTGGAGATGAACCACACGCCCGCGATCTTCAGATCGAGCGTGGTCTCGGAGAACACGGTGCCATGCTGCTTGGTGAACAGCGTGCGGACTTCCTCGCGTCCCTTGGCGACGTTGCCGTCGGGCTCGACGTGATCGCCATCGACCGCCCACAGGTCGGCCATCCCGTTGACGTTGTGCTTGTTCCAGTCGGCGACGAACGTCTCGTAGAGCTTCCGAATCTCGGCGTCGCCCTTGACGTCGGAGCGCACGCCGCCGCCGGCGCCGAAGCCGGCAGCCTGCTCCGATCGTGCGGCGATCAGGACGAGGGCAAGAAACGCAACGCGCAGCGACTTCGTCATGGCATCCTCCTGGTTTTCCCTGTCTCTTCCGGGCTCGCGTCCGGCTTCGCGAAGCTCTCGGGGCCGGCCGCTCCGGCCCCCGGCCTTCATACTGCCGCGGCACGGGCCGCGTCAACGCCGGCAGGGTGCCCGCGGGTCACCCTTCTTCGCCTCGGCAGCCACGCATTGCTAAAGGACGCCCGCGGCGGCGCCGCCGTGACCCGCAGAACGCTGCGCTCGCGCGGCTGCGCTCTGCGACGCCTTCGCACGCAAGACCCGCGCACGACATGACCGGCAACCTCGAGGATCGCATTGCGGCCGCAGCCGCCGGCTGGGTCGCACGCATCGAGCGCAGCCCGAAGCGGGCGCTCGCGCTGATCCTGGCCGCGACGGGGGCCGCGGCGGCCTATGCGGCGCTGACGCTCGGCGTGGACGCCGACCCGCGAAGCCTGATTTCCGAGGACCTTCCCTTCCAGGTCCGCCAGCGCGAACTGATCAACACCTTCCATACGCTTGGCGACGGCTTTCTGGTCGTGATCGACGCCGACAGTCCCGTCGCCGCCGGGCACGCCGCCGAGGCGCTGGCCGAGCGACTGGCGCAGCGCAAGGACCTGTTCACGCAGGTGGATGTCCCGGGCGGCGGGCCGTTCTACGCGCGCAACGCGCTCTTGTACCTGAGCCTCGACCAGATCGACGACCTGACCACGCGCCTGAGCCAGGTGCAGCCGTTCGTGGCCACGCTCGAGCGCGACCCGAGCATCGCCGGCGTCGCCGATCTGCTGCGCGACGCGCTGGCGGCGCAGCGCAAGGGAACGCCGGTCGGTCTCGAGCTCCCGGTGGCGCTCGACCGTGTCGCCACCGCGGTGCAGGCGACGATCGACCGGCGACCGGCGCCGGATCCGTGGGGCACCGCGCTGCTCGGCAGCACGCTGCCTGCCGAAGCGCGCCAGCGCGTGGTCGCCCTGCGCGGCAAGCTCGACTTCGGAACCCTGCTCAACGCCGGGCCGCACGTCGATGCCATTCGCACGACCGCGGTGGAGCTGGGGCTGACGCCGGAACGCGGCTACCGAGTGCGCATCACCGGCGAGCCGGTGCTCAACTACGAGGAGCTGATCGCGATCGCGACGCAGAACGTCGTGGTCGGCGTCACCTCGTTCCTGCTGTTCTCGATCACGGTCGCTTTCGCGTTCCGCTCCTTCCGCATCACGCTGGCTCTCGTTTCGGGGCTGGTGGTGGGCCTGGCGTGGAGCAACGGCTTCGCGGCGCTGGCAATCGGCCACCTCAACCAGATCTCGGCGGTCGCCAACGTCCTCATCATCGGCCTCGGCGGCGAGCTGCAGATTCACGTCTGCATGCGCTACCGCGAGCTGATCGCCTCGGGCGTCGGGCGCAGCCGCGCCCTGCGCGAGACCGCCGAAAGCATGGCGCCCTCGCTGTTCTCGAGCGCATGCACGACCGCCATCGGCTTCTTCATCTTCCTTCTCACCGACTTCACCGGAGTTGCCCAGCTCGGTGTGATTGCCGGATGCGGCATGTTCTTCAGCTTCGCCAGCGCGTTCACGATGGTGCCGGCCGTGCTGTCGCTTGGCGGGGAGCCCTCCCCGCGCCCTCCCCGCAAGACGGCTGTGAGTCTGACGAACCTCGCGCACCTGCCGCTGCGCTACGCCGGTCCCATCCGCATCGCCGCCGTCGCCGCCGCGCTCGCCTCGCTGCTCACGCTCCCGTTCATCCGCTTCAACTACAACCTCCTGGACCTGCGCGACCCTGCCACCGAGTCGGTGCAGACGTTCGAGGACCTGCTGGCGCGGCCCGGCAGCACGCCCTGGATCATCGACGTCGTCACACCGTCGCTGGCGGAGGCGCGCGTGCTGGCTTCACGGATCGCGCAGCTCGAGGAGGTGGCCGCGGTCCGGACCATCGACGACTATGTTCCTGCGCAGCAGGAGGAGAAGCTCGAGACGCTGCAGACGGCCGAGTTCTTCCTGCTGCCCGAAGGCACTGCGCCGCAGAGCCGCAGCGTGGAGGAGCAGCGCCAGGCTCTGCAGAAGCTCGCCGAAGAGGCGGAGCGCACCTCCAGGGAGGCGAAGGACGCGGCGCTGGCTGGCGCCGCGCAGCGGCTGCACCAGACGCTGACGCGATTCTTGACGACGCTGGAGGCCGAGGCCTCGCCGGCCGCGGCTCTGGCGGGGCTGCACGCCAACCTTGTGGGATCGCTCCCCGAGCAGCTCCGCGACCTTCGCCTGCTGCTCAAGCCGCAGCGCGTGGTCGTCGAGGACCTGCCGGCCAATCTGGCATCGGAGCTGGTCGCGCCCAGCGGTCAGGCGCGCATTCAGGTCTTCGCGCGCGACGATCTCTCCGACAGCGCGGCGCTCGAGCGCTTCGTCGACCGGGTCCGTGAGGTCGCACCGCAGGCCACCGGCAGCGCCGTCTGGCAGGTCGAATGGGGCCGCGCGACGTGGCACGCGATGGTGCTCGCCCTCAGCATCGGGATCGTTTTGATGATCGCATTCCTCGTCGTGCTGTGGCGCAGCGTGTGGGACACGATCCTGGCCTTCTTTCCGCTGGCGCTGGCGATGCTGCTGACGTGCGCGAGCCTGGTCGTGCTAGGCCATCCGTTCAACTTCGGAAACGTGATCGTGCTGCCGATGCTCGTGGGCATGGGTGTGGACAACGGCATCCATCTCGTGCACCGGCACCGCACGCGGCCCGACGAGATCGACGTGCTGGCCAGCAGCACGGCACGTGCGGTGTTCTTCTCCGCGCTGACCACGATCCTGACCTTCGGCAGCCTCGGCTTCAGCTCCCACCGCGGCTCCGCTTCGATCGGCCAGCTGCTGGCGCTCGGCGTGTTCTGGACGCTGGTCTGCTACGTGGTCGTGCTGCCGGCCGTGCTGGAATGGGATGACCGGCGGCGATTGGCGCGCAAGGCCTGAAGAATCCCTGGTCTTCACCTGCACCCGGTAGCGGCGGCGGCGCAGCGCTGCAGCGGCCGCGACCATTGGTGCCGCCGGACCGATGGCGATCGTCAGGCGAAGCCTGACATCCTTCTCTTCATGCTTGCGCACCGTATCGCGAGGCGCGCGGACGGTACGTCGCAAGGCTCTCTTCGGTGAAGCTCGCTCGGCATGATAAGGAGCGTCCATGATCAAGCTCGTCTACTGCATCCGCCGCCGCGAGGCCGTGCCATCGGCCGAATTCCACCGCTACTGGCTGCATGAGCATGGCCCGCTGGTGGCGAGCCTGGCCGGCGATCTCTCCGCCGTCCGCTACGTGCAGAGCCACACCGTCGCACCCGATCTCAATGAGATGCTGCGTCAGTCGCGCGGCCTGAAGGCGCCCTACGACGGCATCACCGAGGTGTGGTGGAAGGACGAGGACAGCTTTCGCGCGGCGCTGGCCAGCGAGCAGGGGCAGGCGGCGGCGCGGGCGCTGATCGAGGACGAAGCGCGCTTCATCGACCTTGCCCGCTCTCGCGTTTTCCTGACCCGGGAGCACGAGATCTTCTGAATGCGCACGGCTGGCCATGGCGTGCGCGCTGGTGATGGGTACGGAGCCGCGACGCGCGTCTTCGCAACCTGGCTGATCGCTGCCGCGCTGACGGCGATCTCTGCGGGCTGCGTGCCCGTCGTGGTCAGTGCCGAGCCCGTCGTCGGCGGCAGCCTTCTGCCCGAGCAGTCGATCCTCGTCCTTGCCGCGGCCGTCGGCTTCGAGACGGTCGACGGGAGGCAGCCGCGTCGGCGCGCTTCCATGCAGCGCGATCTCGAAACGACCCTGCAGGACGCCGCGGAGGCTGCCGCCTCGGGCGCAACCGCCTTCCGATCCTGCCTCGTCACACGGGCTTCAGTTCCGGATGCTGCATGCATGGCTTTTCGGGAACATTCGAGCCTCCTTGCCAACGGCGTGGTCCGTGAGGCAGCGCGCGTCGCGTTGCGGTCCGCGCACAGCAGCGGAGCAGGCGCTGTTCTCGCTCACGCCGCGCGGGTACGAATTCCGGGAGTGGTCTGGGATCCCGACAGCCGCACGACGCGGACGGGCACGGCGGCCTACACGCTGCACGCGGCGTTGATCGATGCCGGCAGCGGCACCATCCTCTGGAGAAACGAGGTGCTCGTGCGCGAACTGCCCTTGACGTTCATGAGCACGCACAACCAGGCGCTGCGGCTTCTGTACCGGGGTTTCCCGGCCAACGGGGAAAACTGAATGCTTGGCCGGCCTACGCTCCTGTGCGCGCTCATCGTCGCGCTCGCCTGTGGATGCGGCCCGTCGCTGAAGAAAGCGATCGTGCGGGATTTCGAGCCGCGGCAAGTCGAGGAAATCGTCGTGCTGCCAGCGATCGATGCGCGCATCGATCGATCCGGCGAGCCCGATTTCGATCGCCAGATGCGCGAGATCACCCTGTCGCTGCTGCGGCTGAAGGGGTATGGCGCAACCTCGGATTTCGACCATCCACGGCTCCATGTCGTGGAGGAGGAGCTTCGCGATCCGACGCCCCAGTTCATCGCCGGTCTGGGACCACCGGATGCGCGGTGGGTGATGGTGGTGACGCTCGTGGAGTTGCTTCCGTGGATTCCATTCGTGCGGCCGGCCCAGGCCGAGGTTCACGGCTACATGTTCGACAAGAAGGCCGGGCGCCTGGTGTGGAAGGACAAAGGCTTCGCCGACCATTCCCAGGGCGGCCGTGTCGTGGTGGCGAGCGATGACGTTCATCCGGCGCTGACGCCGGCGCTCGTCCACCTGATCGCGAGCATTCCACATCATTGGGGTGAGAAGGGAGGGCGGTGAGGCAACGTGCCCGATGGCTGCGCGCCATCACGGCAAATCCGACGAAGGCGCCGGCGCCTGACCACAGCACCGGACCGGGACTGCCTCGCCAGACCAGAAGACTGACCGCAGGGACTGCCGCCCATTCCGCAAAGTCCGGCAGCGATCCAGGACCAGTGGAAGAGAAGAGCGTTCCTTGACCCGCCACGGCCCCGTCCCCATACAAGGCCGCATCCCTGAGGGAGGTTTCGACCATGAACCCAGCCATGCGCGCCTACGCGGTGACCACCGTGCTGCTGTTCTTCAAGATGGTCCTGAACTCGACGCTGCAAGGCTACCACCGCATGGGACGGCGGCAGTTCGTGCATGCGGAGGACGCAAAGTTCTTCGGCGGCGCCAGCGGCGAGGACCTGCCGGCAGTCCAGCGGCTCAACGCCGTCTGGCGCAACGACCTCGAGAACATCCCGATCTTCCTCTTCCTCGCGCTCGTGTTCGTGCTCGTGGAAGCGTCACCGGACGGAGCGGGCTGGTATTTCGGAACGTTCGTGGCGGCGCGCTACGCGCACACGTTCTTCTTCATTAACGGCGTGCAGCCGTGGCGGTTCCTCGCCTACACGCTGGGCCAGCTCGTCTGCCTCGGCCTGGCGGTGCGGATCCTCCTGCAGGTTCTGTAGAGGACCGGGTCCGGCACCGAAATGTCGCAAGCGACATCTCAGCGCCGGACCCCCTTCTTCACGGAGTGGTGATGGTGACGGTGTTGGAGATCTTCGAGCGCCCGAGCTGGTTGAAGGCGCGCACGCGGTAGGAGTACTGCGTTTTCGACCTCAGGCCCGTGTCCGTGAAGCTTTCCACGTTCGCTCCCACCGTGCCGATCTTCTTGAAGACGCCGCCGGGAGCCTTGCGCCGGATCTCGAAGCCGGTCTCGTTGTTGCTGTTGTCGTTCCAGTTCAGCAACGCCGAGGTCGACGACATCGGCGCGGCGGTCAGGGCCGTCGGCGTCGCCGGCAGCGTGCCGCCCGAGGTGACGGCGCTGGCGCTGGTCGAGTTGACCGAGTCTCCATACGAGTTGAACGCGCGCACGCGGTAGTAGTAGCGCGTGCCGGCCGCCAGCCCCGCGTTCGTGTAGGTGGTCGCGCCGGCGCCGACGGTGGCGATGTCCTTCCACGTCGTGTCGATGTCGGTACGGCGGCTGATGCGGAAGCCCTGCTCGTCGCTGCTGCGATCGCTCCACAGCAGCTTGATCTGCGAGCTCGACAGCGCCGTCGCGCTCAGGTCCGAAGGCGGCGTGGGCGCCGCTGCCGCCGAGCTGGTCGTGAAGCAGCCGGGCGTCTGCGCGTACTCGGATGCGATGTAGTTGATCATCGCCGAGGGCACGCGCTGCGGCAGCGTTCCGTAGGGATGGCCGGCGCCGTAGGTCAGCGTCAGGTTCGACATCCCGCCGGTGAGCAGGTGGCAGTAGCTCATGATGGTGCCGCAGCCGCTGCCGCCGCCAGGGCAGCCCGCGGGCAGCGAGGTCGGACCTTCATAGCACGTGCTCGAGCCGCTGATCGACCAGCAGGTGTCGACGGCCGGCTGGTAGCAGTGCGTGTGCTGCGATCCGAAGTTGTGCCCCAGCTCGTGGCTGGTGCCGACGATGTCCCACACCACGCGCGGATCGGCGATGTTGAAGGAGCCGCTGATGCTGCCGACCACGGCATAGCCGTAGCTGCTGCCGGGAGTGCGGTACGCATCGCACAGCGCGCTGATGTAGGCGACGCCGCCGTTGGTGCGGGCCGAGCTCAGGTACAGCGTGGTCGCGCGCTTGATCGTCGTGCACGCCTGTCCTGCGCAGTGCGTGGGATCGTTGCTGTTCCACCACGCGCGCACCTGCGCGAGGCGGTCGGAGTTGCTCAGACCCGAATAAGGATCGTTCTCCACGGTCCAGACGCGGATGAACGGAATCTTGATGTTCATCCCCAGCTCGGCCAGCGAGATGGAGCTGGTGAATGCGAGCAGGTCGCTCGCATAGCGGACCGCGTTGGTGACGCTGGAGCCGAGCTGCACGTAGTACTCGTAGTCCAGCTCGACGGCGACCTGGGCCGTGTAGGCGAGAGGCAGCGCCGCGATCTCGGCGCCGGTTGCACCGCCGGCCGCTGCGTCGGCGGCGGCATCCATGCCGTCGATCTCCTGATGCTTCTCGCCGGCTTCACAGTCGAACTTTCGCGATTTCGTGCTGGGGTCGACTTTGGAGGTGCGGATGCGGCGCTCGCCGCCGGCCGCCCCGCCCTCGCCCGAGCCTGCCTGCATCAGCCAGGTGTTGCCGGACGCGGAGACGATGCCTCGAATCTCGCCGTCCTCGTGCACGCTCAGCACCGCCACCGAGCCCGGATGGCTGTCGAGCGCGCCGCGCAGATACACCGGCCGCTTCATGTGGACCTTGCGCGGCCCGTCCGGGCCTTCGACGACGAACTGCGTGTCGCCAGTGGTGACCTCGAACGCTTCGAGATCGGCACCGGTGATGCCGGCCTCGCCATCCAGCTCGATGCCTTCCAGACGCAGGAGCTGCCCAGGCTGCAGATCGCGTGCCGCATCGGCCACGCCGGCTGCATCGCGCAGCGCAGCCACCGCCGCCGGCGCATCGGCCGCCACTGCGCCCGCTCCGTCCTGCGAAGCCGCGGCCTGCGAGGTCCACGACAGCGCAACGGCGAGCGCGCCGCTCGCCGCCATCGTCAGAACCTTGCTTCCGGTTCCCCTCTTTTCCACCTCGGCCGCTTTGCGCACCGATCCCCCGACGTTCGTCTCGAACAAGGCCAGATTCCTCCCCAACGTATTTCTCCGTCTTCCCCGAGACGGAATGTCACGCACGTGTTTTACCCGGACCCGACCTCGGCGGGCCAGACTGCGATTGGCGCTCGACGCATTTTTTCCGCGGAAAATTCGTTCGGATCGCGCACGATCTCACAATGAGAATGCACGACGTACTAAGGACGTGATGCGCAGCCGAAGCGCCTTAGTACGTGAACAACGTCCCGGCGGTGTGGGATCGGAGAGGTCGCGCGCGGATGCGGACGAGGATAATCATCGTCCGCGACGTGCCAAGGGCGCTCCGGGTACGGCAAGAAAGCGGCGCCCGCGATGGAGTGGGAAGTCTAGCGCGAGCTGTTGCGCGCGATCTCGCTGTCGACCTGCCGCATCAGCTTCTGCGCGTCCACCAGGACCAGGTAGCGCCGCTGCACCGAAGCATAGTGGGCGGCGCGGCGAAGCTGCTCGTGGGCGGCGGTGAGCTTGCCGTTCTGCAGCAGCGCTTTCGCGTAGAGAAGCCGCGTGGCGGGCCCGCCCGGGAAAACCTGGACGGCACGCTGCAGCACCTGCTCGGCCTGGCGCGAGTCGCCGCCGAGATAGTTCGGCAGTTCCAGCAGCATGCCTCCCTTGGCCGCCAGCGCGTCGGGATAGTCCGGATCCGTCTTCAGCGCACGATCGAGATAGGGCCGCAAATTCTTGAGTGCGATGACGTTGCGCGCGGTGCCTTCGATCATGAGGAGGCGGCCCTTGGCCGCAAAGTAGACGAAGTTGGCACGCGCGGATGTCGGATCCAGCTCGAGGGCCTGCTGCGCCAGATCGAGGGCCTGCCGGTAGAATGCGGTCGCGCGGTCGCTCGGCGGCAGCAGCTCTCCGGCGCGCAGATAGCTGTCGGCACGGTTGGCAAGAGTGACGGCGGGATCGACCGCGACGATCGCACGGGGCTGAGTCTGACGCGGCGCGGCCTCGCTTCCCGGCGCGAGCAGCGTCGTCGCCAGAAGCACCGCCGAACACCACGCGCCCTTTCGCATCGCTCCAAACATCGTCATCGTCCACGCAAACACGCCGCAGGATCGCCGACAAGGCTCCCCATCCACCACCCGCCCTTCAGGGCGTGCGCGTAATGCGTCATGCGCCACGTCAGACGTCGCCGCGCAGCCAAAATTGAATGCGCCCAACAATTCACCCTGTGAGGAAAGAGGCGGCGCTGCGGTTTTCTCTTAGACGCCGCGCGCGGTCGCAGCGGAGGCGTACTCAGGGGTCGACGCGGCTATCCACGCAGCCGCGCCACGGTGAATGCATCTCCACCCTGCTCCTCGGAGGCCGCTCCGCTGGCCTCCACATACTTCGATGCCGACAGAGCGCGCCGAACCGCCGCCTTCAGAGCGCCGGTTCCATGTCCGTGCAGCACGAAGACCGCGTCGCGCCCGGCCAGCATGGACTCGTCGAGGAAGCGTTCCAGCCGTTCCAGCCCCTCCTCCACGCGGGCGCCGCGCAGGTCGAGGGTGTTGCTGGCCATGCGCAGCGCGTCCTCGAGCGCCCGATCGTCCTGCATCGTCTTCTGCGCCAGCGCGTCACGATCCGCGTCGGCGGTCGATCGCGAAGCGAGGCGGGAACGATGCGCGCGAACGTGCCGCCGCGCTTCGGCGCCGCTGACCACCTCGACGTCGGCGGGCCTGGCGCGGATCGTCAGGGAGCCTGCGCTCACCTCCACCTCGCCGTCGCGCACGGCCAGCACCTCGCCGACCGTGCCCAGGCGCAGCAGGCGCACGCGGTCGCCTACGGCGGGCTCTCGGCTCGCCGCCGGTTGCTGCTCGCGTGGCAGCGCCGTGGCGGCACGCGCGGCCGCAATCGCCATGCCTGCCCGGGTGGCCGTCTGTCGGGACGGGTCCTCGCGCAACTCGCGGATACGGCGGCGCACCTCCTCGTCGGCGGCGCGAAGCCGCTCGAGGAATGCACGCGCCTGATCCTCCTGGATCTCTCTGGCGTGGTGGCGGATGCGCTGCTCGCGCTCGGCCAGCGCATTCTGCCGCGCGGCCAGATCGCTGGCCGCAAGATCGGCGCGAAGCGAAGCGTCCCGCGCCCGCTCGCGCTCGACCTCCAGTGCCGCCAGCGCTTCGTGCAGCGCGCGCTCGCCTTCGTCCATCAGCTCACGCGCCCGCGCAACCAGCGCTTCCTCGATGCCGATTCGCAGCGCCGCGGCCAGCGCGTGGCTCTCGCCCGCCAGACCCGACACCACGCGGTAGGTCGGCCGGCCCTCGCGATACTCGAGCGCTGCGACTTCCACGCGTGAGTCGCGCGCGCTCATCGCCTTGACCTGCGCATAGTGCGTCGTGGCCACCACGCGGGCGCCGACGTCCGCGAGGCGCTCGATGACGGCGCCGGCCAGGGCTCCGCCCTGGGCAGGGTCGGTACCGGAAGCGATCTCGTCGAGCAGCAGCAGAGTGCCGGCGCCGGCGGTTTCGAGCATCGCCTTGAGCGTGGTCAGGTGCGCCGAGAAGCTGGAGAGGCCTCCGTGCACGGTCTGCATGTCGCCGATGTCGGCCAGGATCGGATCGAAGACATCCACGCGCGAGCCCGGCGCCGCCGGCACGAAGCAGCCGGCGCGCACCAGAAGCGCGCACAGGCCGATCGTTTTCATCGCCACCGTCTTGCCGCCGGCATTGGGACCGGTCAGCACCAGCACCGGCCGCTCCTCGGACAGGCACAGGTCGTTGCCGACGACGTCGGTGCCGAGCGCGAGAACCGGATGGCGCGCGTGCCGAAGATCGATGATGCCGGAAACGCCGATGCGCGGCCGCGTCGCGCCAAGGCGCGTGGCCAGCTCGGCGCGAGCGCAGGCGACATCGAGCACGGTCGCCGCCTCCAGCGCGCCGCGCAACGTATCGGCGTGGCGACCGAGCGTCTCGGAAAGATCGCCGCGGATGCGGCGGTCCTCCTCGAACAGCTCCGACTCGGCCATGCGCCGCTCGTTGCCGATGGGCACGACCTGCGCAGGCTCGACGAACACCGTCTGACCGGTGCGCGAGGCATCGTGCACGATGCCCAGGCCCATGCCCTTGGCCTGCGCCTTGATGGGCAGCACGTAACGATCGTCGCGGATGGTGATGTAGCGCTCCTGCAGCACGTCGGCGAGCTCGGGCGACTCGAGCAGGCTCTCCATCACGCTGCGCACCCGCCGCTCCAGCGCCGCGATGCGCTGGCGAAGCTGCGCGAGCATCGGGTAGGTGCGCTCCGACAGCTCGCCGCGCTCGTCGAGCGCCGCCTCGAACGTCGCGCAGAGCTTGCGGTCCAGCTCGATGGCCGCGCCGAGGCGAGCCAGCGTCGGCGCAGCCTGCGCATGGCGCGCCAGGAAGCGCGCCAGCTCCGCCAACGCCGCCAGCGTGCTGCGCACGGCGCGCAGGTCGGCAAGGTCGAGCACCTCGCCGCGGGCGGCGCGCAGCAGCGGCTCGGCGATGTCCTCGACGCCGCCGACCGGCGGAGCTCCGGCGCGCGCCTCGAGCAGCGCGTGGATCTCTTCGATGGCGTCGAGGGATTCGGCGATGGCACCGGTATCTTTGTGCAGCTCGACTTCGGCGGCGGCACGCGCTCCGGCCGCAGTGCGCGCATGGCTGGCCAGCTCTCGCGCCATGAACGGCCAGTCCAGCGCCTCCAGTGTGCGTGCGAGCAGGTCCATCAGCGCTCGCCCTGTCGCGCACGCGAGACCACCGCCAGCGAGAGCTGCCGCAGGATGGTTTCGGTGGCGGGGGCGATCTCGGGCTCGATGCGGCTCTCGATCTCGCGCTTGACCTCGGCGTAGGTCGACTGCCGCGCGCGCTCGAGCTTGGAGTCGCGCAGGCCGAGCGCGACCACCGATGCCGGGATGTGCCAGGTCTTGACCGCCGACGTCACGCGATCGCGTCCCAGCACATAGGCGCCGCCGACCACTGCGGCAGCGCCGATGCCGCCGATCAGGAGGCCGATGGGCCCGGTGGTGCCGAGCAGGTGCGAGACGACGGCGACGCCGAGCGTCTTGCCGACGCCGCCGCTGATGGCGGCCGCCGTGGCGCTGATGGCGGCCGTGACGGTGGCGCCGATCGCGTCGCCGACGTTGGCGGCCACCGAGCCCGTCATGCCGCGCGGGTCCACCGAGACGGAGCGCGCGGCAAGGTCGCCCAGCAGCTCGGGCGGCTGGTCGAGCTCGCGGCCGATGATGCCGCGCACCGAGTGACGCACGCCGTCGTCGAAATCGCGCTGCGCGATTCGCAGATGCGCCTGGAGCTCAGCGCCGAAGGCCGCGTTGTGCGCCGCCAGCTCCTCTTCGAGGTCGCAGATGCGGCCTCCGCGATTGCGGAACTGGAACAGGGTCGGAGCGACGACCTTGTCGAAGAACCGGTCGCGCACGAACAGCGCCACCGACTCCGCGAGCTTGCCGGTCTCGGTGCGCAGCGCGGAGGCGATGCCGTCGCGGATGCGGTGGATCTGCCCCTCGCGCGCCGCATGCAGCTTCTCGACGAAGTAGCGCTGGGACAGATCGACCTCGATGCCGGCGGCGGCCTGCTCGGCACGCCGCGCGGCCGAGCGCGCCAGCATCGCGCGCGGCAGGAGAACCACGAAGACGCCCATCAGCGCGAGCCGATGGATCCATGCCGCGGCCACGTCGCCCTCGGGCATGAGCAGCGGACGCACGTCGTCGATGCCGAGCAGGCGCCCGTCCAATGCCAGGCTCGCGGGCGCGAGCAGCATGTTCAGGAACGCGGCAACCGAAGAGGGCTCGACCACGAACGTGCTGCGCCAGACGGCGTTGTATTCGAAGAACAGGCCGCGCACGTACGTTCCCACCAGCGCGCCGGCGGCGAGCCCGATGGCGGCGATGTGGACCAGGCTCTCGACGCGCGCGATCATCACTTCGCGCGCCGACTCCTGGTACGAATCCCAGAACGCGGTCGCGATCTCGCGCGTGTTGCGGACGTTGCCGGCCGCCGACCGCATGCCTGCCTGCGAGCGGTTCCACGCCATCCACAGGCTCGGAAGGAGGACGCGCAGGAAACCGCGGTCGCTGCTTCGGTCGCCGCCGGCGGTCCGCCCTTCCTTGTGCCCGCGAGAGGCGGCAGCCGCGGCGGCGGTGACGTCTTCGCCGGCGTGAGCGCCTGCCGCTGGGCGCGATCCGGATCGGGCGCGCGCGGAACGCCGGATGCGCCGCGCGCCGATCAGGGCGTAGGCTCCGATGTTCCACAGGATCAGGAACCCGAGCGGATTGTAGGCGACGTGGATCTGCCCCGAGGGCCCGAGATAGTTCGACAACGCCCCGAGCGCGAAGGCGGCAACGATGACCGCGCCCATCGAGTCTTCGGGCAGAAGCGCGATGCGTGCCCACGCCCGCACCGAGCGAGGAAGGCGCAGGAACAGGTAGGAGGTTCGCTTCTCCAGCAACTCGACATCGCTGGCGGCGTCGACAGCTGCCAGCGCAGCCTCCGATTGCACTTCCGGCGAGAAGCAGTGCGGATCGTGCTCCTCGACGGCGCGCACGAGGAGGAGTGCCAGCAGGTCGCGTTCGTGAAGCGTCGTCATCCCGATAGCGCCGCGACCCGGCGACGTCGCGACGGGGCTCGAGGAGGCGCGAGTGGCGACGCTAGCACGGATGCGAACGAGGGGCAGGGCCTTCTGTCGCTCTTCCCCGTCCACCATGGCGGGCACGACGGCGGCCACGGGCTCTGAGGGCGCCGGGCTGATCGGCATGGCCAGGGGGAGGCGGCGCCGCAAACAAAAACTCCGGTAGTGCTTCCGGCGGTCGCGAGATTCGCGTTGTCGCCGGCCCGCCGGTGAAAGCGGGACTACCGGAGTTCGGTGGTGTCTGGGTCCCCTTCAGAAAGGATCACCCAGTGAAATCTGGGAAGGACGCCTCCTAAGAGGACACCACCTCACAGGTCACCTTCGTACTAAGATAGATCACTGGATCACCTCCTTGTGTTCGGCGGGGACGAATCGAGCGTTCCCGAGAACCGCTGCCGACGAAGCGACCGCCGATGCCGCTCCCCCGCCCCAGTCACCGGCTGTGCCGGCAGAGAGGCCTGTGTGTGCCTCGACCAGGCTGTGGACGAGGGACAAACTACGCACGAGCCGCATCGTTGTCGAGACGGAAACGCACGGCCCGCGCATCCTGCCGCCGACTTTTTTTCGCTCCTGCCCACGGTCCAATCCGGCACGCGTTTTCACTGCCGGGCCGTACCCGGACCGTGCCCCCGACCTGGGCGGCGCCGCCCCATGCGCAGGGTTGTGGAGACCCACGCACGAGCAATTCGCCGCGTCCGACGGCATGGAAGACACGGCTGACACGTCGCTCCTTCTGTGCGTGGGCGCGCCGCGAGCGATGCACGCGGACGCGCCCGTGAGATCTGCGCAGGAGCGAACCGATGAACTACGCCCATATCATCCCTCGCGCGATGGCAGCCGGCTTTGTCGGCACCCTGCTCGTCACCATTGCCGTGTACGCATTCGCTGCCGTCGGCTATCCGCAGTCGGGACTGACCGAGCTGTTCGGCGGCATCCTCTTCGAGAACGAGCCCGAGCGCTTCAGTTGGAGCTGGTGGGTGATGATGGCCTGGCACTTCAATTTCGGCGCAGTGCTGTTCCCGCACATCTACGCGATGTTTCTCAGCCGCGAGCTGCCGGGTGCGCCCTGGCAGAAGGGCCTGCTGATGGGCCTCGGCCTGGCGACGCTGGTCGAACTGCTGTTCAAGCCGCTGTTCGGCATGGGACTGTTCTCGGGCCAGCTTCCCAATCCTGCGATCGCCGTCTTCGCGTCCTATCTCGTGCACGCAATCTACGGCGTCACGCTCGGCGCCATCACCGGCGAGGTGCAGCACCCGTCCGAAAAGGCGGTCGACGAGCGCGCGGCGCACCATCATCGCGGCATGCATCTGCGGCCGCACTGAATTCAGCACAGGCCGGGAGCTTCGTGCCCGCTGGCCTCGACGTACTCGCGATAGCCGCCGCCGAAGGGAAGAGGCCCTTCGGCGCTCAGCTCGAGAATGCGGTTGGACACGTCGGCCAGGAAGCGCCGGTCGTGCGAGACGAACAGCATGGTGCCCTCATAGCCGGCGAGCGCCCGCACCAGCATGTCCTTGGTCGCCATGTCCAGGTGGTTGGTCGGCTCATCGAGAACCAGGAAGTTGGGGCGGTCGTAGAGGATGCGCGCGATCACCAGGCGCGCCTTCTCGCCGCCGGAAAGGATCCTGCACGGCTTGTCGACGTCGTCGCCCGGAAAGCCGAAGCAGCCTGCCAGCGTGCGCAGCACTCCGCCGCCGGCCAGAGGAAACGAATCCTCGAGAGTCTGCAGCACCGTCCGATCCGGCCGCAGCACTTCCATGGCGTGCTGCGCGAAATAGCCCATGCGCACCGCCGCGCCGATCTTGACAACGCCGCCGTCGGGCTGGCTCTCGCCCGCCACCAGCTTGAGCAGCGTCGACTTGCCGGCGCCGTTGACGCCCATCACCGCCCAACGCTCGCCGCGGCGGATGGTCAGATCCAGACCGTCATAGACGACCCTGCTGCCATAACGCTTGTCGAGGTGCTCGATCTTGACGACGTCGTCGCCCGAGCGCGGATACGGCGGAAAATCGAACGTCAGCGTGGCACGGCGTTTGGGCGGCTCGAGCTTCTCGATCTTGTCGAGCTGCTTGACGCGCGACTGCACCTGCGCGGCCTTGGCCGCCTGCGCCTTGAAGCGTTCGATGAAGCGCATCTCCTTGGCCAGCTTGGCCTGCTGGCGCTCGTAGGCGGCCTGCGCCTGGGCCTGCGCCAGCTCGCGCTGCGCTTCGTAGAAGTCGTAGTTGCCCGAATAGCTGACCAGCTCGCCGCCGTCGATCTCGAGGATTCGCGTGACGATGCGGTTGAGGAATTCGCGGTCGTGCGACGTCATCAGCAGCGCGCCGTCGTAGGCCTTCAGGAAGTTCTCGAGCCAGATCAGCGATTCGAGGTCGAGGTGGTTGGACGGCTCGTCCAGCAGCATCGCGGAAGGACGCATCAGCAGGATGCGCGCCAGCGCCACGCGCATCTTCCAGCCGCCCGAGAGCAGACCCACGTCGCCGTCCACCATTTCGGCGGAGAAGCCGAGGCCTGCCAGCACCTCGCGGGCGCGCGCCTCCAGCTCGTAGCCGCCAAGCTCCTCGAAACGCGACTGCACGTCGCCGTAGCGCTCGATGAGCTTGTCCATGCGGTCGGCCTTTTCCGGATCGGCCAGATCGTGCTCGAGCCGGGCCAGCTCGGCCGCGACCTCCGAAACCGGCCCCGCTCCATCCATGACTTCGGCGACCACGGTGCGTCCGGACATCTCGCCGACGTCCTGGCTGAAGTACCCGACCGTCACGCCGCGATCGATGGAGACGCTGCCGTCGTCGGGCTGCTCCTGGCCGGTGATGAGGCGGAAGATCGTCGACTTGCCCGCGCCGTTCGGCCCGACCAGTCCCACCTTCTCGCCGCGATGGATGGCGGCACCGGCCTCCAGGAACAGGATCTGGCGGCCGTGCTGCATGCTGATCTGGTCGAGGCGGATCATGAAACCGCCGTTTGTAGCTGCTCCGCGAAGAATTGCGACGATCTGGCGAGCTCGCGCACGTAGCGCTCGACGTCGCTGCGCGCCTGATGCCCGAGCCGGGCATATGGCAGGATGTGCTCGTCGGGAACGTAGCGGAACGTGAAGTTGACCCGGCGCGTTTCGAAGCCCTCGACGTCCACGTCGAAGCGCGCACCCTGGCGGCGATCCACGCGCAGCACCCGATGCACGGTCGCGCGCTTCCAGGTGTGGCCGCCGAAGATCAGCAGCGAGCGATCGTCGAGCCATTGGCCGTGCACGACGCGCTTGGGTTCGTGCCGCCCGCCCGTGGCGACGAACTGGAACAGCGCACGCTCGCCGAGCGAGATCGACGCCACCGGGCCGGGCTCGTCGTCGCGATGCTCGCCGACGCGGGCGGTGTCGGTGCGCTTCCCGTCCGCGTCCACTCGCGCGCCGTAGAGGTTGACCAGGCACGTGTTCAGGTGCCAGGCCTCGGGCATGTCCGCGCCGCGGAACATCGCGCGCGCCTTCTTCTCGATGCGCGCCACGAGCCGCGCCAGCGCGGGCGGATACGGCTCGGCCTGCACGCAGCGGTCGTGGATGCCGCGCGGCGGGCGGTAGTAGTTGAGACAGGCGAATTGCCAGTTGCCGAGCCAGTAGACGGGCCGCAGCAGTCGCCGCTGCCCGCCGGCCGCCAGCGCTTCCCGCTCGGTGAAGCGGTCCTCCCACAGCGGCCGGATCCCGGCCAGCCATCCGACGATCTCGGCGCGATCCGCCGGTGAGACGAAAGCGGGATCGTAGAAGAGGCCGTGCATCCTCAGGGCATCGGGCAGTCGAGCGTGACGGCGCCGCCGACGGCGAACTTCAGAACCAGCAGGGCGTCGCTGGCGGTCAGGCCGCCGCTGTCATTGACGTCGCACACCGCCAGTACGCAACTTGCCGCGCCGACCGCGGCCTTCAGCGCCAGCAGCGCGTCGCTGGCGGTGATTTCGCCGTCGCCGCTCCCGTCGCCGCACAACACCTCGCCTTCGACGGCAAAGACCACCGCCGGCGTTCCGTAGCCGTAGCGCACGTCCGCCACGCGCGGCCGCACCTGCAGCCACAGCTCTTCTTCGTGCTGCGGCGTCAGGGAAAAGGATGTCGCGCCCGCCGGCAGCTCCGTCTCGCTCGCATCCACCAGCTCGCGCGAGCCGGATACCTCGATGTCGTCGATGAAGAACCCGAGGCTCGAGCCGGTCCCGCCGAACACCAGCGGCCCCGCGATTCTGTACAGGAACCGCACCTGCACCGTCTGTCCGACGAGATCGGCGGGAAATGAGGCCGAGACGCTCTGGAACCCGGCGTCCCAGTCGGCGGAGGAGCACAGGATCAGCGCCTGCCCCGTGCGCGACCACAGCGTGCGCCACGACTGTCCATCGCGCGACACCTGGGCATGCAGCGCCGATGTCTGCGAAGCGCAGCGACGAAGGTTCTTGAAGCGCAGCGTGCTGGCCGCCGACGGCACCACGATCCTGTCGATGATGAACGCCTGCTCCGGCTCCTGCAGGCTCGGCGCCGTCAGATGGAACGACTTCTGTCCGCTCGCCTTGACCAGGGTCGTGCGCAGATCGTAGGCGCCGGTGGTCTGATCGATCACGGGAGCCGATGCGCTCTCGGCGCCTTCCAGCCAGTCGCCATCGGACGCGCGTGCCACGCGGACGTCGAAACCGTCGGCATGCTCGAAGCCACCGAAGCCGTAGACGGACTCTCCGCCGACGACCGGCTCCTCGGGCCCGTGCGGCTGCAGGTCGAGGCCCAGATCGTAGGGATCGATGACCGTGACGTCGTAGACGAAGCTGGACTGGCCCGCGCCGGTGACGCCGCCGATGGTCACGCGGTACGTCGTATCCTGTTCGGGCGCGGAGGCAGGCACGCCGTCGATCTTCCAGACGAGCGTGTTGTCGCCGTAGCCGTTGCCGACCTGCTCCCGTGTCACCGCCATCATGCCGCCATCGGCGCCGAGCTTCTCCACCGACACCGTGGCCGACGCGAAGCCGGCGCCCGCGTAGGAGAAGGACCAGCGCGGGGGGTCGTCGCCGTCGTTGGGAACGACCTGCCACGGCACGAAGCCCTCGTTCGGCCATGGCACCGCCTGCGTCGGCTGCGACGGCTTGAAGCCGCCGATGACGTGATTGCAGTGCGCGGCGCGGTAGGCGCCGGCGGCGGGGATGGCGCCGTTGCCCATGACCTGCTGGCGCGGATAGAGCAGCCAGCGACGGTGGCCGACATAGCGGTTGCTCACGCCCGGATCCTTCATCAGGCGGTCGATGGCAGGTGGCCCGATGGAGTCGAGCAGCAGGTTGGACTTGGCGGCGGCCGTGTCGGCGGCGTCGGAGAGACAGGGATTGCCCGGAAAGTCGTCGGCCGGATAGTGCGACGTCTGGCCCTGACGGGCCATCACCAGCGCCGCCTGCTGGCACTGAGCATCCAGCGCCGCGTCGCCCTGGACGTCTGCGGCGATGCCCGCCTGGGCGCGGAAGTAGTTCACCCGCGACATCGTCCGATCGAGGAACAGCTGCGAAGGAGCGCCGGACATGCACTGGCCGACGTCGCCGGTCCAACCCAGGTGCGTCTCGTAGTCCTGCGCCGGCAGGTAGTGGCGGGCGAACGCCACCGCCACTTCGGTGCGGTCGGCGCCGTCCCACGCCATGGCGGCGGCCGGCGCAGCAGCTGCAGCGTGGCCGGCGGCCTGCGCATCGCTGCCGCCGCGGCCGGCGCTCAGCTCTGCACGCGCCGCGGCCGCCGTGAGCAAGCAAACGACGAACAGCGCCGCAGCCCCTGCCGGGCGAGTGATTCGATCCTGGACCATCGAGGAGTCCCCACTCCAGCAAGAGTTCTAAGACCGACGGCGGCTACATGCCATTGCGAAAGTGCGCTGGCGTCATTGCGGCTGCGGCCGACGCCGCCCCAACGGTCTGCTCCACGCGGTCAGGGGCTGCGCCTTGCCAAGGTCCCCTGCGCCGTGCATCCTCCGTGCGCTCACTCACGACCACGTTCTGTCGCAACGCACAGCATGGCGCGCCGGCGCGCATCGGGGGCCAGTGATGAGAATACCAACCGCTCGAGTCGCCCTGGTTTCGTGGACGCTCGTCTCGGCCGCAACCGCTGCAGGCGCGGCGCAGATACCGGTCGATCTCAGCACCTGGACCGTCGTGCAGTACGAGCATGACAGCCAGGATGACGCGAGCTGGGTGCTGTCGGACTCCGACACCGTCGCCACCCAGGTCGTCAACGCCGACCCCTCGATCCTCGTCGGCGACTTCGACATCACGAACACCGAGATCGTCGGCAGCTGGCGCGTCGACACGACCAACGACGACGATTTCATCGGCTTCGTCTTCGGCTATCAGAACCGCTGCCAGTATTATCTGTTCGACTGGAAGAAAGCCTCGCAGGCCAGCGGCCCCACCTTCGGCAACGCCGACATCGGCATGCGCGTCAAGGTCGTCGACACCTGTCCCGACGATCCGGGCGGGCTCGACCTGTGGGACCTCGGCACGCCGCTGGTCCAGAACGACATCCCCTGGGTCTCCTTCACGGACTATGACTTCCGGCTGCTGTTCACGCCCGGCGAGTTCACCATCGAGGTCACCCGCGTCAGCGACAGCATGCTGCTGCAGACGTGGACCATCCAGGACGATACGTTCCAGTCCGGCCTGTTCGGCTTCTACAACTCCTCGCAGGACCAGGTGCGCTACGCCGGCTTCACCGTGGAGCCCGACGAGCTTTGCGGCAACGAGACCATCGATGAAGGCGAGGAGTGCGACGACGGCAACACGGCCGGCGACGACTGCTGCACGTTCAATTGCCTGATCGTCGATTCTCCCGAGTGCACCGCCACGACGACGACGTTGCCGCCCACCACCACGACGCTGGCACCGACCACGACGCTGCCGGCGACGACGACCACCCTGCCGCCGCCGACCACCACGACGACACTGCCCGCGACCACCACCACGCTGGCGCCGACGACCACGCTGGCACCGACCACGACGCTGCCACCGCCGACGACGACGGTGCCGCCGCCCACCACCACCACACTGGCGCCGACGACCACGACCTTGCCCGACACCACCACCACCACCACCACGGTGCCGCCGACGACCACGACCACGACCAGCACCACCACGACCCAGCCACCCACCACGACCACCGTGCCCGAGACGACCACGACCGTGCCGGCCGAGTGCCCGTCCGATTGCGGCGATGCAGCACCGGTGTTCGGCGTGATCACCGCGGTCGATGCCGGCGCCATCCTGCGGGCGTCGGTGGGTCTGCGGTCGTGCGCACTGTGCGTCTGCGACGTCGACGACAGCGGAGACGTCATGGCCACTGATGCGCTGCGGGACCTGCAGTTCGCGGTGGGCCTGCCGGTGACGCTGAACTGCCCGGAGGTCGACGCGTCCTGACGGTCACGCTTTGCACTATCCGCGCATGTCGGCAGGTTGGGAGCGGCAGGCGCTCGCACCGGACCCGCTAGCGGCCGGCGGCGCGCGTCTCTGCCCCGTCCTTCGACGATGAACGACGTCAGCGTGGAGGTCCGATGGCCGCCGACAGTCCCTTGACCGCCGAGAGCGCACGAACGGCCGAGAGCCCGACCGATCCGGTACGCCTGCGCGAGATCGAGCGCGAGATCGCGCGCGGCTCGGCACAGACAGCCTACGCGCAGCTCGCCGACGAGCCCGACTCGGTCGTGGCCGAGATGCTCACGCGCATGATGCCGCCGCACGCGCTGCGCATCCTCGGCAAGTTCCGTGACCGCCGGCGCGACGCGATCCTGGCGCGCGTGCCGGAGTCGCGCCGGCGGCAATGGGAGGTCAACGCCAGCTACCCCGACAACACCGTCGGGCGCCTCATGGCCGAGCCCGTCGGCGTCTTTCCGCCGCACACGACGATCCGGGATGCGGTCGTGGAGCTGCGCGAGCAGGTCAAGACGGCCTTCATCACCTACATCCACGTCACCGACGCCGACCGCCGCCTTCTCGGCGTCGTGGTCATGCGCGAGATGCTGCTGGCCGACCCGTCGCTGACGCTGGCCGACATCATGATCCGCGAGCCGTTCTCGCTCTCGGCGAACATGGCGGTGGCCGAGGCGATGCACGAAGCCGTGCAGCGGCATTATCCCGTCTATCCCGTGTGCGACGAGGAGGGGCGCCTCGTGGGCCTGGTGCGAGGCGAGGATCTGTTCCAGCAGCGCGTGTTCCAGCTCGTCGTGCAGGCCGGCAGCATGGTCGGCGTCGAGAAGGAGGAGCGCCTGTCGACGCCGTGGCCGCGCGCGCTGCGGCTGCGCAACCCGTGGCTGCTGCTGAACCTGCTGACCGCGTTCGCCGCCGGTGCGGTGGTGGGAGTCTTCGAGGCGACCATCGACAGGATCGTGACGCTGGCGGCGTTTCTTCCCATCCTGGCCGGGCAGTCGGGCAACACCGGATGTCAGGCGCTCGCGGTGACGCTGCGCGGAATGACCCTGGGCGAGCTGGCCGAGCGAAGTCCCATCACCGTCGTGGCCAAGGAAGCCGCGCTCGGCATCCTCAACGGTGTCGTCGTGGGCGCGCTGGCCGGGCTGGCGATGTACATCACGGCCGGCGACGAGAGCAATCCGCTGGCGCTGGCGGGAATCGTCTTCGTCGCGATGGTGGGAAGCTGCATGTGCAGCGGCATCTCCGGAGCGATGGTGCCCATCGCGCTGCGGCGCCTCGGCGCCGATCCGGCCACGGCCTCGAGCATCTTCCTGACCACCGCCACCGACATCGTCAGCATGGGCCTGCTGCTCGGGCTCGCCACCGTCTTTCTGCTCTAGCGCGCGATGCTGCGCGCCGTACGTTTGCAGACGAAGCGCGCAGAGCCGATGTTTCGCGACCGTCGATCCCCGGGCCAAGGAGAACAGCCGTGACGACCAAGCTCGACAAGGAAGAGTGCATTCTTTTCAGCGGAGCCGCGCAGGGCGCCGAAGCCGAGTTCGGGGTGGTCGCCGAGCGTCACGGAATCGACGAGGTCAACTTCACGTTCGAGGGCCATTCGGACGCGCGCACGCGCGGCATCCGCGTCCTGACGCACGCCGAGCTCAAGAGCGGCGATGTCAGCCTCGCCTACGTCAGCCGCCTCATGCACCGCCAGTACCGCGACACGCCGCTGTTCCGCAAGGTGCTGCAGACGATCTGGCATCAGGTCAACAACGGGCAGGAAATCTACGTCGTCGGGCACATCTTGGAGGATGGCACCGTCAAGGGCGGCACCGGCTGGGGCGCCGAGTTCGCCAAGATCTGCAACAAGCCGCTGTTCGTGTTCGATCAGGAGAAGAACGCGTGGTTCGCCTGGGACGGCTCTGGCTGGCAGGCTGCAGGCCAGCCCGTCATCCGGCATCCGCACTTCACCGGGACCGGCACCCGCTTTCTCACCGACTCGGGCAGGCTCGCGATCGCCGACCTCTTCGCCCGCAGCTTCTGACGCCGTCCCAACGTCCCGCGCAGCATTTGCACCCCGTTGCGGGTACGTGCGACGCCGCTGCGCACGCAATCACCCACCTCGCCCCGTAAGATCCGTGCAAGCGTGAACATCACGATGCGGAGCGGGGTCTACGTTTCATGTCCCGCAGCCTCTCCCGGTTGCGGGGCGGGACTTATGAGGAGGTTCCCCATGAAACGTCCACTCACGATTCTCGCGAGCGTCGGGCTGCTGGCAGTCACTGCGGCGCCGGCGGCTGCTGAATGGCGCTGGGTAGACGAGGACACGCGCGTCTACGAAGAGCACGAGACGCGCATCTACGAAAACCAGCCGACGCAGGTCTACGAGAACCAGTCGACGCAGATCTACGAAAATCAGCCGACGCAGGTCTACGAGAATCAGCCGACGCAGGTCTACCAGAACCAGCCGACCTACTACGAGGAGCGCTACGAGTACCAGCCGGCGGTCACCAGCCGCGAGGTCTTCCGTGACCGCGACTGCGAGGTGACGCGCACGTACATGAGCGACGGCACGACGCACGATGAACGCCGGTGCACGGGCTACCGCGTGGTGCCTCCGCACCGGTTCATCATCGACCGCATCGGCCGGCACTTCGACCGCATGCGCGGCTACGACTACTGAGGAATGAATCCGGCAGGCGGCCGCCAGCCGCCGTGCTTTCGAAGGACGGGCCCCGTGCCCGTCCTTTTTTTTCATGGACCCGCCGCCGGTCTGGCCGTGGGTGAGACGGCCCCCTATTTTACGCGGCGTGACGAGCACGCCGCCGACCACCGGACATGCAGGGACCCTGCCGGTCGCGGCCGAGTACGCCGAGTACGCCGCGCCAGCACCGGTGCCGGCGGAGCCTTCCGGTCCGTCGCGAGAGGCGCTGGCGCCGCTGCTGCTGCGCCGCTTCCGCCACGTGATATGGGTGACGATCGTGGCCACCTCGGCCTACGGTGTCATTCACCTCGCATTCGACGAGTCGCACCTCTTCATCCTGTTCGCTTCCAAGGCCGTCCAGATCCTGTCCGCGATCGTCGGCTACCTGGTCGCCCGGCGCACGCCCGAGCGGCGCATCATCGTGCCGTGCATGGTGGGCATCGCCTGCACGATGCACATCGTCACCGGCATCACCGGAGCGGTGGTGCAGGACCTGGGCACGACCAATCTCGTCTTCATGATGGTTGCGCTGGCCTCCTCGAGCTATCTGCCGTGGGGCTGGGTTTCGCAGCTGGTCACCGTGATCGTGGCCGCCATCGCGGCGGCCTTCATGATCGTGTTCGGCGGCAGCACCGGCGTTCATGGTGCGACTTATCAGTACTTCACGCTGCTGCTGGCGTTCGGCGCCTCCGTGCTGAGCGCGCGCGAGGTGGAGAAGGACACGCTCGCCGAGCTGCGCGAGCAGGCCGCCGTCCGCGCGCTGGCCGACAGCCGTGCCGCGCTCGAGCGTGTTCTTCGCCAGTTCAACCGCGAGCTCGAATTCAAGGTGCGCTCGCGTACGGCCGAGCTGGAGACGGCCAATGGAGAGCTGGAGGCGTTCGCCTATTCCGTCTCGCACGACCTGCGCACGCCCCTGCGCTCCATCGAAGGCTTCGCCACGCTGCTGGCCAACGACCACGGCGAAGAGCTGACCCCGCCGGCTCTCTCGCATCTGGCGCGCATCCAGAAGGCCAGCCGCAACATGTCGCGGCTCATCGACGATCTTCTGACGCTCTCACGCGTCGTGCGCAGCGAGCTGCACCTGCAGAGGGTGGACGTCACGGCGCTGTTCCGGGAGGTGGCCGAAGAGATTGCGGCGCGGTGGCCGGGCCGCGACGTCGACTTCCAGGTCGATGACGGCCTGGTGGCGGACGCCGACCCGCGCCTGCTGCGCATCGTCATCGTCAACCTGATCGACAATGCCTGGAAGTACACGAGCCGCTGCCAGAGCGCGCGCATCCACGTCAGTGCCGACCGCCTCGACAACGAAACGGTCTTCTTCGTGCGCGACGACGGCTGCGGCTTCGACATGCGTTTCGTGCACAAGCTCTTCCAGCCCTTCCAGCGCCTGCACCCTCCGACCGAATACGAAGGCACCGGGATCGGTCTGGCCACGGTGGCCCGCATCGTCAGCCGCCATGGCGGCCGCGTGGCCGCCGAAGGCAAGGTCGGCAGCGGCGCCACGTTCCGCTTCACGCTGGCCGCCCCGATGGCTCGCGAAGTCGCGGCCGCCTGACGCGACCCGTCTGCGTGGGAGCCGCCGAAAGCGGCTCGTCATTGATGCAACCGCGATGTTAAGCGAGACCGATGTCCGTGCGCACCGCACTCCTTTCGATCGGCATTGCCGTTTTCGTGGCCGCTCCAGCGCTCGCCGCGCCGTATTGGGGAACCGCCGGGCGCAACTCCCAGCACACGGCCATCGGGGATGTGGCGACGCGGCCGCTGACGCGCATCCTGTGGAAGCTGCGCGTCGACCGCCGGCCCCAGTACACGCGGCGTGGCAGCCTGCTGGCGCATTACGGCTCCCCGCTGATCACCCAGGCCAACACCGTGGTCGTGCCGGTCAAGCTGGGTGTCGACGGCAAGTTCCGCGTCGTTGCCGTGGACGGCACCGACGGCAGGCGGCGATGGAGCCGGCGCAGCGACTACGTCATCCCGCCGCACCGCTGGCTGCCCACGTTCTCGCCCGTGCTCTCTTCGACCGACAAGCTCTGGATTCCCGCGGCCGGCGGCACCGTGCTCACGCGCACGCTGGTGGACGAGCACGGCGGCCAGATCGAGCGCCGCGCCTACTACGGCCTCGAGAACTATCTCAGTGACCGCACGGCCTTTCGCGACAGCGTCTTCATCAACACGCCGCTGACCGCCGACGGCGGCGGCAACGTCTTCTTCGGCGTCGAGGTCGTGGGCACGCCGCCGTCCGATCTCGAGAGCGTCCTGGTGCGCATGAGCGATGACGGGCAGGCGTCGTGGGTGACGCCGGCCGAGATGACGGGCGATGCCGCGATGACACAGGTCCTGGGAAACTCGGCGCCGGCCATCAGCCCCGACGGCACGCGCCTGTACGTGGCGGTTACCGACGGAGCGGCCGGCTATCTGGTGGGGCTCGATGCGCGGACGCTCGAGACGCGCGCGATGGTACGCCTCGTCGATCCCAGCAGTGCGATCGACGCACTGCTCCTCGAGGACGGCACCGCCGCTCCCACGGTCGGTCCCGACGGTCACGTCTACTTCGGTGTGCTCGAGCAGCTGTACGGGTGGAACCATGGGCGCGGCTGGCTCATGCACTTCGACGCCGATCTGGTGCCTGCCGGCTACGTCGGGGCTTTCGGCTGGGACGACACGCCCTCGATCATTCCCGCCGCCATCGTCGCCTCCTACACCGGCCCCTCCTCCTATCTGATTCTGTCCAAGTACAACGACTACGCCACGGCCGGCGGGACCGGCATCAACCGCATTGCGGTGCTCGATCCCAATGTCGGCATGCGCGATCCGGTCACCGGGCTGGACGTGATGAACGAAGTCATGACGGTGCGCAGCCCGACGGTGGATGACGAACTGGTTGCGGCGTTTCCAAACGCTCTACGCGAATGGTGCATCAACACGGCCGCCGTCGACCCGATCACGAAATCGGTGCTGGCCAACAACGAAGACGGCCGGCTCTATCGCTGGGACCTGACCACCGGTGAGCTGAGCGAATCGATCGAGCTCAACGGCGGTCTCGGCCAGGGCTACACGCCCACGCTCACCGGTCCCGACGGCACCGTCTATGCGATCAACGATGCGACGCTCTTCGCCATCGGTGATCGCGCCGACTGACCACGCGCTTTTTTTGGCGCTTCTCAATTTCCGAAGAATATTTTCCCGCGTCGTCGGACAACCCTTGTTGGATGCGATCGATCCAATATTCTCCTGTTGGAGCTGTTCGCGCCGTGGGGGCGGACGACAGGTTCTCTGGCGCTTGGAAAAGGGGAAGCGTCGATGAAGCCGATCGTCAGGGCCGCAGCGTCGTGGGGAATCACGCTCGGCTCTCTTGCATGCATCCACGCGCATGCGGCACCACCTCCGGTCACCTCACCAGTCAGACGAGTGCGAAGCGGCCAAGGACGAAGCGGCAGGCGACTTCCCGCCGCGCGCCGATCAAGAGGTCGAGGGGGGATCGCCAGCGCCGGAATCGGCGGTGGCGACCAGCACGGTCGCGGACGCGTCTCCGGCGCATGCGCCGGAGGGGCCGTCCACCCAGGACGCGTCCGCGGCCGTGTGATCTCTGCAGCTCAGCCGAAGCGGTAGAAGATGCTTCCGCTGAACGGAATGACGTCGAACTCGTGGGCGTCGCCGGTGGGCAGGATGTAGTCGGCCTCGAAGGCCAGACCGATCTGTTCGGTGATGTAGACGTCGACGCCCACGCCGAAACGGGCGGCAAAGCCGTGCTCATCCTGCTTTCCGATGGGAAGGCTGGTTTCGAACTCGGCCTTGGCCACGCCGATGCCGACGATGCCGTAGGGCTGGAAACGGCCGCGGAGCGGGAAGAACTTGGCGTTCATCATCAGGCTCCACATGTCCAGATTGGCGCCGCAGTCGACCGTGCATCCGGTGTCGCGCAGGTTGACGTTCTTGAAGTGGAGGAACTGCTCCCACTCCGCCTCGATGCCCAGCCAGTTGTTGACGCGGTAGCCGGCGCGGATCTCGTAGCCGCCGGTGTTGTCGGTGTCGTCGAGCGGCACGCCCTTGATGCCGGCGTCCTCATCGAACACCTGCACGACGTAGGAGCCGCCGACTTCGATGTAGCCGCCGGGCTCGCCGTACTTCGCCTCCACGACGGTATCGGTGGCGGCTGCCGCCGGCGCCGGAGCCGAAGGGGCCGCCGGCGTCTCGGCGGTCTCTTCCTCGCCGTACGCGCCGGCCGTTGCCAGGCTGGCGCTGCCGAGAAGAAGCAAGGTGGAAAGTAAACAAGTCCCGGTCCGCTTCATAAGCATGTCTCCTTTTCCGATTCTGGATGGATCCGCCGGCGCAGCCGCCGTGCTGCTGCGCGCCACCGGTCGGCATGGGCGCATCGGGCGCTTGCCCTGTGCGGGCATTCTAGCCACCGGAGGAAAGGAGGGCGAGCGCGGCGGGCATGTCGGCGAAGGCGCTCCCGGGCCCGTCTCGGGCCGGGGCCGGCCACTGGCTGCCCGCCGGCGCCGGCACCGCCACACGGTGCGCAGCGCCTTGATGCCTCAGCCGCCGTCGCGCCGTATGCCGAGCTTCTTCATCCGGCTTCGGAGCGTGTTCGGATGGAGCCCCAGCCGCAGCGCTGCGCCGCGCTCGCCCTCGATCACCCAGCCCGTCTCTCGCAGGACGTCGAGAATGTGCTGCCGCTGATGATCGGCCAGCCTGGCGACGCCGGCGCCCTCGGCTGCCGTCTCGGCATCGGCCGCGGAGATGGCGGAGGCCGGCAGGTGGCGGAAAGCCTCCGCGGCGGCGACGGCGGCCGCACCTGGCAGCATGTCGGGCGAGACAATCAGGCTCTCGCCCGGCGACAGGATGATGGCGCGCTCGATCACGTTCTCGAGTTCGCGGATGTTGCCGGGCCAGCGGTAGGCAATCAGCCGCTGCATCGTCTGCGGCTCGACCGACGCGATGCGCCGGCCGATCTTGGCGGCGTATTTGTTGACGAAGTAGTGCACGAGCAGGGGTATGTCCTCCTGCCGCGCCGCCAGCGACGGAACGTGAAGCGGGAAGACGTGCAGGCGGTAGAAGAGATCGGCGCGGAACTTTCCCTCGGCCACGGCCTTGCGCAGGTCGCGGTTGGTTGCGGCGATGACGCGCACGTCCACGCGCTGCGTGCGCGTGGATCCGAGCGGCTCGAACTCGCGCTCCTGCAGGACGCGCAGCAGCTTGACCTGCACCTCGGGGGGCATCTCGCCGATCTCGTCGAGGAAGATGGTGCCGCCGTCGGCCAGTGAGAAACGCCCCACCCGCTTCTCGGTGGCGCCGGTGAACGCGCCCTTCTCGTGTCCGAACAGCTCGCTCTCGACGAGGTTGGTGGGGAGCGCCGCACAGTTGAGCTTGATCAGCGGCCGGCCCTTGCGCCGCGAGGCGCCGTGGATGGCGCGCGCCACGAGCTCCTTGCCGGTGCCGGTCTCGCCGAGAATGAGCACGGTGCTGTCGGTCGGTGCGACCTGCTCGATCAGACGCAGCGTCTCCCGGATCTGCGGCGATCGCCCGACGATCTCCTCGAAGTTGTAGCCGGTGTTGATCTCTTCCTGCAGGTAGCGGTTCTGCTGCTGTAGACGCGCCTTCTCGCGTTCGGCGAGCACGCGCGCGGTGATGTCGATGATCATCGTGCGCGTGTGCTTGCCGTCGGGGAGCGGCCGCGAGTAGCGCTGCACCCACACCGGCGCGCCGGTGTCCTTGCGGCGCAGCTCGATCTCGATGGCGCCGCGCTCCTGGCCGCTCTGCTCGGCCGCAAGCGACGCGTGCACCTTCTCCTGCACGTCCTGCACCGGCGCCACCAGCGACAGGCCGTAGGTCTGCGTGACCTCCTCGGGCTTGATGCCGAGCAGATCCAGGAAAGCACGGTTGGCGCTGACGAAGCGCGAGCTCGTCTCTTCGTAGACGTAGGCGATGGGAGCTTCCTCGAACAGGTCGCGGAACTGCTGCTCGGACTGGCGCACGCGCTCGTCGAGGAACCGCACCAGCTCGCGCATCGCAGCGGCGTCCACGCCGAGCTCCTGCGCGAGCACGCGTGCCAGCGCATCCAGCGGCTCGCCTCCCGCCTGCCGCGCGGCCGCTTCGAGGACCTGCCGGAGCCGGTCGGCGCTGAGCGGTGGCGTGCCGGCCAGGACCGTCATGGAGCGTCAGGCCTTGCTGCGGATCTTGAAGTTGCCGCGGCCCTCGTCGTAATCGAGCGCGATCAACTCGCGCGACTCGGCGTCGCGCAGCAGATCGGCGAAGCCGGAGTAGCCGTAGCGTTCTTCGCGGAAGTCGGGGTACACGCGCCGCAGCGTCTGCTTGACCAGCGAGCCCCAGACCGGATCGTAGTCCTCCTCGAGCGAGGAAACGATGGCGAGCAGCATGTCCAGCGCCTCCTGATGCCCGTCGCTGGCCGGCTCGCGCCGGGTGCGGCCGCGGCCGCCGCGAGAGCGCGGCTTCTTCTTGTCGGCCGTGCGCACCAGGTCGTCGTAATAGAGGAACTCGTCGCAGCTGGAGACCAGCAGGTCGGAGGTCGAGGCCTTGACGCCGCAGCCGATGACGCGCTTGTCGTTCTCCTTGAGCTTGGAGACCAGCGGCGAGAAATCGCTGTCGCCCGACAGCAGCGCGAACACGTCGATGTGGCCCTTGGAATGGCACAGATCGAGGGCGTCGCAGACCATGCGGATGTCGGCGGAATTCTTGCCGCTGTGCTTGCTGGCAGGGATGTCGATCAGCTCGATTCCCTGCGCGTGGAAGTCCCGGATCGCGCCGCGGTAGCGCTGCCAGTCGCAGTACGCGCGCTTGTAGACGATCCGGCCCTTCTCGAGCAGCCGCTTCAGCACCAGCTCGATGCGGAACTCGTCGCTGTGCAGGTCGCGAGCGCCGATGGCCAGGTTCTCGAAATCCACGAAGACCGCGATCAGGGTTTCGTCGGCCATTTCCCCCGCCTACCGCTGGAACGGCCGAAAGCCAAGGCGGCGCCGTGCGCTGGCCGCGATGACGCCACGCAGAGGCGGCGCCCGCTCGCCCCAACGGGCCCCGCGGCCGACCCCGCCGGCTTCAGCGCCCGCGCTCGCCGTCCTCGGCGGTGATCGGCCGGCGCCGCTCAGGGCACCGGAGTGCCGTCGCGATACGCGTCTGCGAGTCCATGCGATCGAGCTGGACCGCAGTCGGGAAGCCGGTCAACGCATGTCCGCCGTTTCCGGCACTTCAGGGGGCCGAGCGCAGCCGCCGTCAGTTGCCGGCGCGCACCGCCCGCACCGCTGCCGTCTCCGACTTGGCCTGCGGCACCGTCGCGCCGTCGTCCAGGTGCATTGCCCAGGCCATTGCCGGTGCCGCCGCATAGGTGGACGACGACCACTGCTCCGGATGACTCGGCGCGCAGCTGCACATCGTCACCGAGCAGCCGTCGTCGCAGCTCTTGGCGCTGAAGATCGCGTGCAGCGCCGTATCGGCGGAGCCGAGATCGAGGAGCGTGACGAGCTCGAAGATGTTCGGCAGCCGCCAGTTGTCGTAGCCGGCGAACATCGTCGTGTTGAGCTGGATGATCTTGTCCGCGAACGCGTCGGCCCACGTGTAAGCGTTGTCCATGTCGTGGATCGTGCCGTCATCGGCGAGCTTCTCCCACATCAGCCCGGTCGCCAGGTCGGTGATGGTGCCGTCGCCGTTGTCGCGGAAGGCGCGTGGCGCGCCCATGCGAAGCTCGCCGTCCTGCCCCGTGCCGGCGCACGGCACTTGCGCACCGCCGCTGTCGTAGCACTCGGTCTGCCCGGTCTGCAGCGTCTCCGCGCGCGGCGAGCAGCGCAGCTCGATCTCCTGACCGACGGCGGCCTTGAGGATGGCGAGGGCGTCGGAGGCGGTGACCGTGTGGCTGAGGTCGACGTCGCCGCACGGCGACCCTGCATCCTGGGCCTGCTCGGCGCCGGCGGCCGATCCGGTGCTCTCGACGATGTAGCCGCCGCGCACCGCGCGCACCGTGTGCAACGCCGATTTTTCATCGGAGAACAGCCGCCCATCGGCGGCGCTGACCAGCCAGGCGCGATCGGGCTCGGCCACGTACGTGGTCGAGGACCAGCTGTCGTTGGAGGAGGGCACGCAGCTGCACTCCTGCGCGCTGCAATCGGGCTCGCAGTTCTTCGCGAAATGCGCCGCGTAGTAGGCAGGGTCGGTTCGGCCGAGGTTGGCGAGCGTCAGCAGCTCGAAGGCGTTGGGCAGGCGCCAGTCGTCGTGGCCTCCCAGTTCGGCGGCGTTGAGCTGATCGATCTTGTCGAACGCCTCCTCCCACGTCAGCAGGGTGTCGCGGTCGTGGATGCTTCCATCGTCGGACAGCTTCTCCCACACCAGGCCGGTGACCTCGTCGGTGATGGTGCCGTCGTCATTGTCCGACGAGCTGCGCGCGATGCCGCGATTGACCGCACCGGCCTGGGGAGAGCCCTCGCAGCTGACCTCGGCTCCCTCGGCGTCGAAGCATGCCGTCTGCCCCGTCCGCAGCAGCTTTCCGCGCGGGCCGCAATCCAGCTCGGTTCCGTCGTCGACCGCGCGTTGCAGCGCAGCCAGCGCATCGGACGCGTTGATCGAGCCGTTGTCGTTGACGTCACCGCACTTGGGAAGGGCGGCGTGCGCCGGCGCTGGCATCCAAAGAAGAGCGGCAAGGAGAAGGGGGGCTGCGGTTCGCATGAAGGATCCTCTTCGAGTTCGACGCGCGCCAACCACGATTCCCCCCGGCCTCGCACGAGCGCGCAAATGTCCGGTGAAAGGTTAGCGCGATGGGCAGTGCGGTTGCACGGGTGTTTTCGACGCCCTCGTCCCTCGACTGGCACGCTGCGGGAGCACTCGGGTCACAGCAGGGAGCGGTAGTAGCCGGCGACGCCGTCGAGCACGTACTGAACGGCCAGCGCAGCCAGCACGATGCCCATCACGCGTGTGACCATGTGCACCTTGCCGGTACCCATGCGGTGCAGGAAGCGTTCGCCCAGCCGGAGCACGATCAGCGTGATCGCGAAGATGGCGGCCACGGCGGCGGCGATCACGAGCAGCCGCGCGAGATCGCCGTCGGCGTCGGCCGTCAGCAGCAGGATGGTGGCGATGGTGCCGGGGCCCGACAGCAGGGGGATCGCCAGCGGGAACACGGCCAGGTCCTCGCCGCGCGTGGAATGCTCGCTCTGCTCGGGCGCCTGCAGCCCGGGCCGATGGCCGAAGAGCATGGGCATGGCGACCGCGAACAGCAGGATTCCGCCGCTGATGCCGAAGGCATGCACGCTGACGCCGAGGTAGCCGAGCAGGGCGCGGCCCGCCAGCAGGAAGAACAGCGCGATCCCGAATGCGAGCGCGACCGCGCGCCGCAGCACTCGCTTGCGCTCTTCGATCGCCAGGTGGTTCGTCAGCGACGTGAAGATCGGCACCGTGCCGAATGGGTCGATGACGACCAGCAGCGTGACGAACGAGGTCAGCGCGAAATGGAGCAGGTCGGTGGCCGGCATGAAAGCCAGTGTAGCCTGACTGCCGCGAGCCAGCGCGGAGCGGCCGTCGGCACCTGTGTTGGCGAGCCGGGCGCCGCTGCGCCGCCGGCGCGACACGGCGCAGCCTGGCCTGCTCGGGGCGCGCCGTCTTGCCGGTCAGCCGACGAAGTACGCGTTGAGCTTGTTGCCGTCGAGGTCGCGGAAATAGCCCGCGTAGAAGTTGCCGCCGCGTGGTCCGGGCGCGCCTTCGTCGGCTGCGCCGAGCTCGCGGGCCTTGGCGTACACCGCATCGACCTTTTCTTTGGAATCGACGGCAAGCGCGACCATCACGCCGTTGCCGACGGTGGCGGCGTTGCCGTCGTATGGCCTGGTAACGGCCAGCATCCCTTTCGTCGGGTCGACGCCCCACAGGATGAACGTGCCCATGTCCATAACGCGCCTGGCGCCGAGCGTGCCGAGCAGCGTGTCGTAGAAGCCGGCGGCGCGCTCGATGTCGTTGGTTCCCAAAGTGACGTAGCCGATCATGGAAGCTCTCCTGCATGCGATGGGATGTGCACAGACCTCGCCCATTCCATGAGGCGACGCAATCGGCAGTCAGCGCCCGGGCTCCTCGAGCTCGATCCACGTCGGCGCGTGATCGCTGGCGCCTTCGCGGCCGCGAAATGGCGCGTCGACCTCCGCCGCTGCCAGAAGCGGGGCAAGGCTCGGGCTGAGCAGCAGGAAGTCCATGCGAAAGCCGGCGTTGCGGCGGAACGCGTGGGCGTTGACCCAGAACGTGTAGATCCGGTCCGCCGGGTGCAGGTGACGGTGCGAGTCGATCCATCCCTGCGACAGCAGCCGCCGGTAGGCCTGGCGCGTCTCGGGCTGCGTGACCGCGTCGAGCTGCCATGCCCAGGCGTCGTAGATGTCGAAGTCGGTGGGGACGACGTTGAAATCGCCGGCGAGCACCACGGGCCTGCCGCAGTCGATCAGCGTCTGCGCGTGAGCGATCAGCCGCTCCATCCACGCCAGCTTGTAATCGAACCGGGGGCCCGGCTGCGGGTTGCCGTTGGGCAGATAGATCGACGCGACGACGATGCCTGCCACCTCCGCCTCCAGATAACGGGCCTCGGCATCCTCGCTCCCGCTCTGCGGAAGGCCGCGGCGGCGCTCCACCGGTCTCCGTCCGCGCGACAGGATCGCCACGCCGTGGTGCGAACGCTGGCCGTGCCAGATCGAGTGGTAGCCGGCGCTGGCCAGCGCCTGCGCCGGGCACTTCTCGTCGGTCGTCTTGATCTCCTGCAGGCACACGACGTCGGGCGCGGTCTCCTGGAGCCACTCCAGGATGCGCCGCAGGCGCCCGTTGACGCCGTTGACGTTGTAGGTGGCGATCTTCATCGCGACCGCCGTCGCGCGCGCGCGCGCAGCTGCGGCCATCGTGATGTTCCCGCGTCCACGGCGTGCCGGCGCCGGTGTGGCGGTGCGTGGCCGGTCAACGCGTCGCCGCTCAGGGAGCGATGTAGTAGCTGCCGACGGCGATGAACATCTCGTCTTCGGTCGTCACGCCGCCGAGCAGCGGACACGCATCGCACGTCGACTGCGGACACTCGTAGTCGTTGCCGTGGCAGAGCTGATTGAAGTTGGGGCCGCCCATGCAGCGAACCGCCGAGTCGCTGCACGGGCCGCCAACCAGCGTCGTGCCGGTCGGGTACGGCGAGCGCGACTGCATCTTGACGTCGGCAGGATCGGTGTAGCCGTTGTCGTACAGCGAGCAGAACTTGATGGTGCGGCTCTCGACGCTGCCCGAATAGAGAACGGGAGGATCCGGGTTCAGCACCAGCGGATCGCTGTAGTCGTAGCTCTCGTAGAAGATGTCGCCGGGATCGCCGGGCGGACACGCCGCCGGCGACGAGCATGGTGTCTGCGGCGCCTGGTAGTAGCGCCAGCGGATTCCGCGCTTGTGCGTGTGCGAAGACAGCTGGAACAGCCGCGCTCCCTCCTCGAACGTGTGCGTGCCGCAGTATTCGCGCTGCTGGAACGCCGGCACGTTCTGCGCGAAGATCCAGCGCGAGTTGAACAGCCGCTGGGCCTCCCAGACCCGATGATCGGTGTAGGAGACGTTCAGCCACGCCTCCATTTCCGTGGGCTGCGCCGTCAGGTTGAAGGCGTGCGAATTCCACACGATCAGCCCTTTGAGAGGCAGCGTGTTGAAGACGCCTTCGGGCAGGTCGAAGTCGGACACCGATTCCTGGGCGCCGGAGAACTGGGGGGCGCTGAAGGTGCTGAAGTCGGGCGCGCCCCATCGCCTGCCGAGGACAGCCAGACAGGCAACGCCGCGATGGAACGCGCTGCCGCACACGCCACCCTCGCCGCATGCGCCGTCCACCGCCGGACTGCACTGCGCCTGCGGCGTCGGGCCGCCGTAGCAGCGCCAGCCGCCCCAGCCCTCGTCGTCCCAATCATGATCGCCGGGGTAGATGTGGACGATCGAGTGATGCGACTGCGCGTCCTGATACAGCGTGCTGCCGTCGTAGGAGAAGCACTTGTTGGCCAGCGGCCCCGTGCCGTTCGTGCCTTCGAACATGTAGCGGCTGGGGTCGGAAGGATCGCGCGGGCAGTCCACGATCATCTCCGCAGGGACGGTTGCCGAGACATCGTAGTAGCTGGCTACGCATCCCTCGACCTCGGTCCGCGCCGCAAGATCATATCCCGGCATCGGCAGCTGCGTGCCCAGTGAAGGCTCGGGCGCGGCAGGCTGGGGAATATCAAGCGGCGTGGGTGCCGGCAGGCAGCTGCCGAGCAGCTCGGCCGTTCCGGCGACGACTCCGTCGGCCGGCGCGCCTCCGCGAATCCACTGCCGCACCGCTTGCAGATGGTCCTCGGTGAGCACGGCCGATCCGATCGGCATGGGACTGCCGGGCGCGGTCGTGGTGCCGAGCGTCTTGTCCGCCAGCTTCATGTACAGCATCGACTTGTCCTCATCGCCGGCGAAGACGCGCTCGACCGACGGCGACGCCGTCGAAGCCACGCCCAGGAGCGAGGCGTAGGACGAGCCGGCGCGCAGATCCAGGCCGGCTTCCTGCGCGGCACCATGACAGATGTCGTTGCTGCAGTTGTAGACGGGGCTGTCGAAGATCAGCTGCTGGATGCCTTCATAGGTGCTGGCGAACTCGGCCTCGGAGGGATTGCAGCCGAGGCACTGGCTGGTGCAGGTGTCGTCGTCGAGCAGATTGCCGTCGTCGCACTCCTCGCCGGTCTCGACGACGCCGTTGCCGCACACCGCCGGACAGTCGCTCGGAGCCAGCGAGAACGTCGCGGCGATCTCGCCTTCCCGGTTGACGCGGAAGTCCGCCATCCGATCGGCCGAGTATTCGGCGCAGAACGCGAACTCACCGATGGTCAGGACGATCTCGATGGAATCCTGCGGCCCTCGGATCTGGAAGGGCCAGGTGTGCCCCTGCGCCTGGATCACCAGGGACCCGTCGGTCTTGCCGGTCTTCAGCTGCACCTTGGTGACGCCGTTGCTCGGGTACTTGTCGTGGTACTTCCAGCCCTTGGGCGACTGTTCGGTCCCGATGCGCGACCAGTTCCCGGCGTCCAGCTCCAGCAGCTCGGTGTTGCCCGGGATCGCACCGCTCCCGCGGACGATCAGCGTGGCCGGCTCCAGCGTCGGATCCTTGGCCAGGCTCACCGGGTTGATGCTGATCTGGTTCTTCGTCTTGAAAAGCATCCGGGTGCGCGAGCCGTCGGGCGAGAAGCTCATCTTCAAGATCCCGCCGGTGATGGGCCAGTGGTCGCCTTCGTGAGCGGCGGCGCTCGCGGCGAGGAAGGCAAGAGAGCAGACGGCGATGAGCGTGCGGCGTGTCCGCTCACGCCCGGTGCGCGCGACGAATTCCATGTTGTTCCCCTGGAGGCAGCCTGCGAAAAACGCGGCACCGTAGGGCGCAGGCAGACCTCAGTCAACGGAGGAAGCGCCCCGGCACGGCGGCAGGTGCGCTGCGTCCTCGAGTGCGCCGTCTCTTTCAGCGACCGTCGCCGCAACCGGCCCCAGCGCCGCGGCGCCTGCTCAGTCCGACTCGCTCTTTCTCTTCTTCGGCCGCTCGACCTGCTTGAGCACGCGCTTACGGATGCGGATCGACTTCGGCGTCACCTCCACCAGCTCGTCGTCGTCGATCCATTCCAGCGCCGCCTCCAGGCCCATCTGCCTGTGCGGCGTGATGACGACGGCCTCGTCGTGCCCGCTGGCGCGCATGTTGGTGAGCTTCTTCTCGCGCACGATGTTGACGTTGAGCTCGGCATCGCGCGAGTACTCGCCGATCACCATGCCTTCGTAGACCCTGGTGCCGGGCGGAATGAACATGATGCCGCGCTCCTGCAGATGCCAGACCGAGTACGGCGTGGCCATGCCCTCGCGGTCGGCGACCATCGCGCCGTTGGCTCGGCCCTGGATCGGTCCCGCCCATTCCATCCAGCCGTCGAAGAGCGCGTTCATGATTCCGGTGCCGCGTGTCTCGGTCAGGAAGCGGCCGCGCAAGCCGATCAAGCCGCGCGAGGGAACGCGAAACTCGATGCGGGCGCGGCCGGTGCCGGCCGGGCTCATGCGCGTCATCCTGCCCTTGCGCAGCGCCAGCAGCTGGCTGACCACGCCGACGTAGTCTTCGGCCACATCGATGACCAGAAGCTCGACCGGCTCCTGCAGAGCGCCGTCACGCTCGCGCGTGACCACCGTCGGGCGCGACACCTGCATCTCGTAACCTTCACGCCGCATCGTCTCGATGAGGATGCCGAGCTGCAGCTCGCCGCGGCCCGTCACGCGCAGGGTATCGGGAGAGTCCGTGTCCTCGATGCGCATGCTGACGTTGCGGCGCTGCTCCTGCAGCAGCCGCTCGCGAATCTTGCGCGAAGTCACGTACTCGCCCTCGCGCCCAGCCCACGGGGAGGTGTTGGGGCCGAAGAACATCGAGATCGTCGGCTCGTCCACGCGGATTCCCGGAAGCGGCCGCGGGTTTTCACGGTCGCCGATCGTGTCGCCGATGTTGATGTCCTCGATGCCAGCCACGGCCACGACGTCGCCGGCGCTGGCCTCGGGCACCTCGATGCGCTGCAGGCCCTTCCACATGTACAGCTGCGTGACCTTGACCGGACGCGCCGGCTCCTCGGGGCGGCAGAGCGAATACATCTGCCCGGAGCGCAGGACGCCGTTCTTGATGCGGCCGATGGCCAGACGGCCGACGTAGTCGTTGTAATCGAGATTGTTGCACTGGAACTGGAGGTCGGCCGTTTCGTCCCCGGCGGGCCCGGGAAGAGCGGTCAGCATCAGATCGAACAGGACCTTCAGATCCTCGGCCGGCCTGGCAAGATCCAGCGTCGCCGTGCCCACGCGCGCGTTGGTGTAGACGACGGGGAAGTCGAGCTGGTCCTCGGTGGCATCCAGATCGATGAACAGGTCGTAGACCTCGTTGAGCACTTCCTGGATGCGCGCATCGGCCCGATCGATCTTGTTGATGCAGACGATGGGCGGCAGCCCCAGCGACAGTGCCTTCTGGAGAACGAACCGCGTCTGCGGCAGCGGGCCCTCGGAGGCATCCACCAGAAGCATGACCCCGTCGACCATGGCCAGGGTCCGCTCGACCTCTCCGCCGAAATCGGCGTGGCCAGGCGTGTCGACGATGTTGATGCGCACGCCCTGGTATTCGATGGCCGTGTTCTTGGCCAGAATCGTGATCCCGCGCTCGCGCTCGAGAGCGTTCGAGTCCATCACGCGCTCAGCCACCTGCTGGTTGGCGCGGAAGGTCCCGCTCTGGTGAAGCATGGCGTCGACGAGCGTGGTCTTGCCGTGGTCGACGTGGGCGATGATGGCGAAATTGCGGACGTCGCTGCGGCGACTGGCGGTGGTTTGCATCGATCTCTTCTCTCGAGCGGCTAGGAAATCCGGAGCTGGGCGGTCGCGGGTCCAGGAGGAGCGTCCGGTACGGGACGCATCGGCCGGCATGCGAGCCGGCAAAGGTAACCGAAACCGGTCTCCGGCACGAGCGGCGGCACCCCCATGGGGTATGATTCGTGACGACGGGGCATGCGCTTCGCTCTTCTGTCTGCTACACGGCAAGCACGGCAGCCGCGGCGAAAAGCCGACCGGCTGAGGAGGATCATCGTGCACGACGCTCCTGTTTCCATCACCCCGCGTAGCGCCTCGATCGCCCTGGAGCGAGACGTGTTCCTGCGTACGCTTCTTCGCCATCTGGCGGGGACGCTGCAGAACGTCGTGGGTCTCGAGGAGGCCTCCGGCTTCGTCAGCGTCGTCGGCAAGGAGATGGGCGACGAGATCAACGGCGCCTACAAGGCCGCCCTCGGCACCGATCAGCTGACGCGCGAGCAGGTGGCCGAAGTCCTCGTCGACCTCAAGCGACGCATCCAGGGAGACTTCTTCATCATCGAGCAGGACGACGAGAAGATCGTCCTCGGCAACCGGGCCTGTCCGTTCGCGGAGAAGGTGGTCGGTCGTCCAGCGCTGTGCATGATGACGTCGAACGTCTTCGGCAGCATCGCCGCCGACAACCTCGGCTATGCCAAGGTCGCCATCGAGCAGGCGATCGCTCGCGGCGACGCCGGCTGCCGGGTCGTCGTCTACCTCAAGCCCACTGCGGCCTCCGAGGCCGCCGACGGACGCGCGTATTTCCAAGCCTGATCCGCGTGGAGCCATCGCGTTTCCTCGCCTTCGCCGGGCCATTGCCCGAGCCGATGCTGCTGCTGACGCGCGCCGGCGTCATCGTGGAAGCCAATCCGGCAGCCATGCGCCGCCTGCGGCGTCTGGGACCGCTGGCGGGACGCTCGCTGCAGGAGCTGGTCGGTGACGACGAAGAGCACGTGGCCCGCTACCTGCGGGCGTGCGCCGGCAGCGGCGAGTTCGTTCTGGGCTCGCTGGCACTGCTCGACGAGCACGGCACCACGCTGATGCGCGCCGAGGGAGCGGCCGTCGGCACGGGCGGCGGCGAGCGGGCGATCCTGCTGCGCCTGGCTCCGCAGCAGGCAGTGGTGCGCGAGTTCGTGCACCTCAACCAGCGCATCGATGCGCTCGGCGCCGAGATCGTCCGCCGGCGGCAGGTCGAGGCGGCCCTGCGCGAGCAGGAAGAGCGGCTGCGCGTTACGCTGGCCAGCATCGGCGATGCCGTCATCGCCACCGATTCCCAGGGATGCGTCACCTACTGCAACGGCGTGGCGGCGACGCTGACCGGCTGGGAGCTCGAGGAGGCGCGCGGCCAGCCGCTGGTGCGCATCTTCCGGATCGTCGACGAACGCAGCGGCGCCCCCGCCGACGACATTGTCGCGACCGTGCTGCGCGAAGGCCGCGTGGTCGGCCTGGCCAACCATACGCTGCTCATTTCCAAGGACGGCCAGCAGCGACCCATCGCCGACAGCGCCGCCCCGATCCGCGGCGACGACGGCTCGGTGATCGGCGTGATCCTGGTTTTCCATGACGTCACCGAAAGCCGCACTTCGCAGCGCCTGACCCGCGAATCCGAGGAACGCTATCGTGCGCTGCTGGACGCGACCACGGCCATCGTCTGGGTTTCCGATCGCGACGGGAACCTCGTGCCGCCGCAGCCGTCGTGGTCGCGCTACACCGGCCAGAGCGATGCGGAGCTGACGGGCCTCGGCTGGCTCGACGCGCTTCACGCAGACGACCGCGACGCCGTTGCGGCCGGATGGCGGCAGGCGCGCTCCAGCGTCGATTTCTACCAGGCCGAAGCGCGCCTCTGGCATGCACCCACGGGCGAATACCGGCGAGTCGACACGCGCGCCGTGCCGCTGCGCAACGGCGACGGCACCATCCGCGAGTGGGTCGGCATGTGCGTGGACGTCGAGGACCGCCGCCGGGCCGAGGATGCGCTGCGCGAGTCGGATCGCCGCAAGGACGAATTCCTGGCAACGCTGGCACATGAGCTGAGAAACCCGCTGGCCCCCATCCTGCATTCGCTCGGGATCCTCGAGCACGCCGGCGAAGACCGGGCTCTGTCGGCGCGCGCCATCAACATGATGAAGCGCCAGCTCGGCCAGATGGTGCGGCTGATCGATGACCTGCTCGACGCCAGCCGCATCAGCCGCGGAAAGCTCGAGCTGCGCCTCGACGTCGTCGAACTGGCTTCCGCCATCGATCATGCCGTGGAGACGGTGCGCCGCCACATCGACGCGAAGGAGCAGAAGCTCACCGTGCTCCTGCCGCCCGAGCCGCTGTACGTGCGGGCCGACACGGTGCGGATCGCGCAGGTGTTCGCGAACCTGCTCAGCAATGCGTCCAAGTTCACCGACCCCGGCAGGAGCATTCGTGTGCGTGCGTCGCGTGAGGACGGCGAGGCGGTGGTCCGCATCACGGATGAAGGCATGGGCATCGCTGCCGAGCACATGTCGTCGATCTTCGAGATGTTCACGCAGCTCGACAACACGCTCGAGCGGGCGCAGAGCGGACTCGGCATCGGCCTGACGCTGGCGCAACGTCTGGCCGAGATGCACGGCGGCACGCTGACTGCCGACAGCCCCGGCCTCGGTGGCGGCAGCACCTTCACGGTGCGGCTGCCGCTGTCCGACGCCTACGGCGCCGCTTCCGCCGCCAAGACATCGGCCGGCCGCTCCGACACCGAACGGCCGCTCACGATCCTGGTGGCCGACGACAACCGCGACAGCGCCGATGGGCTCGCGATGCTGCTCCGACTCATGGGCCATACGGTGGCCGCCGCCTACGACGGCGAGGAGGCGTTTGCGAGGGCGCAGGAGCTGCAACCCGACATCGTCATCCTCGACATTGGAATGCCGCGCCGCAACGGTTACGAGACCTGCCGCATGATCCGGCAGCAGCCCTGGGGCAGGAACGCGCTGCTCGTGGCGCTGACCGGATGGGGTCAGGACGAGGACCGGCGCAGGACCCGGGAAGCCGGCTTCGACGCGCATGTCGTCAAGCCGGTGAGCGGCGAAGAGCTCGAGCGACTGATCTCGCGTCAGGCGACGGAGCCGCGATGACCGCCGCAATCCGCCTGCTGCGCTCGTCGCGCGCATAGGAGGAATCATGCCCGCACCTTCCACGCACGCATCGACCGTCGAACGCTGGCACGACCTGCTGCGCTCGGGCGACCTGACGGCGCTGGACGGCCTGCTGGCCGAGAATGCGGTGTTCCACTCGCCCGTCGTGCACACTCCTCAGCGCGGCAAGGCGCTGGTGACGATGTACCTGTCGGCCGCCGCGCAGGTGCTGCTGTCTTCGAACTTCCGCTACGTGCGCGAGGTGATCGGGCCGCGCGATGCGGTGCTGGAGTTCGAGGCCGAGATCGACGGCATCCACATCAACGGCGTCGACATGTTCCACTGGAACGAGGATGGCCGCATCGACGACTTCAAGGTGATGATCCGTCCACTGAAGGCCGTGAATCTGCTGCACGGCCTGATGAAGGAGATGCTCGAGGCCACGGGGCCGGCGACGGTCCACGGCTGAAGCACGCGACGGGTCTGTCGCGCCGCCGGCATGACGACCGCCCTCTTCACCGATGGCTCGCTCATCCGGACGTGATGCAGGCGGTGGCGGGCCGCCTCTTCACTTCTACGAGCGGCGCCCGGCGTATCCGGAGCTCAGAGCGCTTCGCGCTGCGATACGCCGAACGCGCGCCGGCGCGCGACGAGCGCGGTGCGCGCGTCGTCGAAGATCGCGTAGGCCACCGGCGTGACGATCAGCGTCAGCGCCAGCGACAGCGACTGTCCGCCGATGACGACGACCGCGATCGTGTAGCGCTCCTCGGCGCCCGGGCCGGTGCCGAGCGCCAGCGGCATCATGCCGGCCACAAGGGTCAGCGTCGTCATCAGGATCGGGCGCAGGCGGTCGCGGCTGCCGCGCAGGATCGCCTCGGTGCGCTCGATGCCTTGCGCGCGAAGCTGCTTGATGTGGTCCACCTGCAGGATCGAGTTCTTCTTGACCACCCCGAACAGCACCAGGATGCCGAGCGCCGAGAACAGGTTGAGCGTGCTGCCCGCCATCCACATCGAGAGCAGCGCGAACGGCACCGACAGCGGCAGCGACAGCAGAATCGTCACCGGATCGAGCAGGCTCTCGTACTGCGCCGCCAGGATCATGTACATGAACACGATCGAGAGCAGGAATGCCCACAGGAACTGCGTGAACGTGCGCTCGAGCTCGCGGCCCTTGCCGCTGACGCCGGTCGTGTACTCGGGCGGCAGCCCGAGCTTGGCAGCCTCCTCGCGAACGGCGTCCAGGCGGTCGCCGAGCGCGAAGCCGGGAGCGACCGTGGCCCGGATGCTCGCGACGCGCTGGCGGTCCAGACGGTCGATGCGCGAGGCCGTGGCGGCGGGATCCAGGCGAGCCACGCTGTCCAGCCGCACGAGCTGCCCGCTGGCGGACGGCACGAAGAGCCGCAGGATCGTCGAGGGATCGTTGCGGTCGCCTTCCTCCAGACGCACCTGCACGTCGTAGTCCTCGTTGACGGTCGGATCGACGAAGCGCGAGACGCGGTCGTCGCCGCCGACCATCAGACGCATGGCCAGCGCGATGTCCTCGACCTCCACGCCCAGATCGGCGGCGCGGTCGCGGTCGACCACGACGCGCAGCTCGGGCTTGGCCAGCTTGAGAGTCGTGTCGGCGTCGGCGATGCCGCCCATCTCGAGCATGCGCGTGCGCAGCTCCTCCGACTTGGCTGCCAGGAATTCGAGCTCGGGGCCGCGCAGGTTGAAGTCGATGTCGGCGCCCGCGGTGCCCAGGCTGAACGAGGAGGCGTTGCGCACCGACACGCGCAGGTCGGGATACTTCTTCATCTTGGCGCGCAGCTCCTGCATGACGTCACGCTGGGTGTAGTTCCCGACGAACGCCTCCCACGGCTGCAGGCGCACCAGTGACGAGAAGAAACGCCCGAAGGAGAAGTACCGCTCCTCGTGCGGGGCCAGGCGTACGTACGCCGAGGACTGGTTGACGATGCCGAGAAAGCCGCCGCCGACCGTGGTCAGCACGCTGCGCACGCCGCGGGTCGAGGAGATGTCGGCCGCGATGCGGCGCATGGCATCGTCCATCGCCGCCACGCTGGTGCCTTCGGGGGCCGTCACGTTGACCTCGAACTCGGCCTCATCGACGTCGGTGGGGATGTATTCCTGCTGGATGACGCCGTACAGCGGCACCATCGACAGCATCACGAGCACCGCCAGCACGCCGACCAGGCGCCTGCGCCGCAGCGCACCGCCGAGGCTGCGTGCATACAGATCGTCCAGCCGCGCGTAGAAGCCGCCGCGCGAGGCCTTGCCGTCGTGCGCCTGCGCGTCCGCCCGCAGCAGGCGCGCGCTCATGGCCGGCGTCAGAGTGAACGAAACCAGCAGGCTGACCAGGATCGCGGCCGCGGCGGTGATGCCGAACTGGTAGAGGAAGCGCCCCGAGATGCTCGACATGAACGAGACCGGCACGAAGACCACCACCAGCGACAGCGTCGTGGCCAGCACGGCCAGCCCGATCTCGGCCGTGGCGTCGCGCGCCGCCTGCATCGGCGAGAGCTTCTTCTCCTCGACGAAGCGGAAGATGTTCTCGAGCACCACGATGGCGTCGTCGATGACCACGCCCACCATCAGCACCAGCGCCAGCATCGTCACGCTGTTGAGCGTGAAGTCGAGCGCCCACATGCATGCGAACGTGGTGATCACCGAGGCCGGAATGGCCACGCCGGCGATCAGCGTGGAGCGCCAGCTGCGCATGAACACCAGCACGACCAGGCAGGCCAGGATGCTGCCGAGCACCAGGTGCACGGTGATCTCGTGCAGCGCAGCGTGGATGTAGCGCGACTGGTCGCGCAGGATCTCCAGCCTGATGTCGGGCGGAAGCTGGGCGCGCAGCTCCTCGATGGTCCGCTTGACGCCCTCGATGACGGCGACGGTGTTGGCGCCCGACTGGCGCCGGAGCTCCAGCGTCACCGTCGGCACGTCGTCGAGCCGCGCCACCGAGCGCTGCTCCTTGGTGCCGTCCTCGGCCCAGCCGACGTCGCGCACGCGGATCGGCGTTCCTTCGCGCGTGGCCAGCACCAGCTCGTCGAACGCCTGCGCATCCGAGAGCCGGCCGAGCGTTCGCAGGCTGCGCTCGACGGTGGGCGTGGTGACGTTGCCGCCGGGGACGCGGCTGTTCTGCGTCAGGATCGCGTCGCGCACCGTCGTGATCGGCAGCTGCATCGCCGCCAGGCGGTCGGCGTCGATCCAGACGTTGATGGCGCGCTCCAGCCCTCCGACCATGCGGATCTCGCCGACGCCCGGCGAGCGCTCCAGCTGGACCTTGACGATGCGGTCGGCAAGGTCGGTCAGCTCGCGCAGAGGGCGCTCTCCCGACACGGCCACCGAAAGGATCGGGCTCGACTCGTTGTCGAACTTGGCCACGCTCGGCAGATCCATCTCGCGCGGAAGCTCGCCCATGGCCGAGGTGACGCGGTCGCGCACGTCCTGCGCGGCCACGTCGATGTCGCGCTCCAGAAGAAACGTCGCGACCACCACCGTGGCTCCCGAGCCGGAGATGGAACGCAGCTCGTCCAGCCCTTCGACGGTGTTGATGACCTGCTCGAGCGGCTGCGCGACCTCGGTCTCCATCTCCTCGGGCGCGGCGCCGGGCAGCGTCGCGCGCACGCGCACCTGCGGAACGTCCACTGCTGGAAACCGGTCGACACCGAGTTGCAGATAGGCGGCCGCACCCACGACGACGAGCGCCAGGATGAGCATCGCCGCGAAGACGGGCCGGCGAATACAGATTTCGGCGAGCTTCTGCACCGCTACTCGACGATCACCGCCTGGCCCGCGGCGAGGTTGCCGGGCTCGGCGACGATCCTCTCGCCGGCGGCGAGGCCTTCGAGGATCTCGGTGCGGTCGTCCTGCTTGCGTCCCACGCGCACTCGCTTCTCGACGATCTTGCCGTTCTCGACGCCGAGCACGCGCGTGACGCCGGCAAAGACCACCAGCGACGACGCCGGCACGAGGACGGCCGGCATGTCGGGGTCGGTGATGATCTCGGCGGTCGCGAACGCACCCGGACGCAAGGTCCCGGCCGGATTCGGAATTTCGGCTTCCACCATCAGCGTACGCGTCGTCTCGTCGACCGCCGGGCTGATGCGCACGACCTTGCCCTCGGCGCTGGTGCGATCGCCGAGCTGCACCTGCACGCGCTGGCCCACCGCGATCGCGCCCGTCTCCTTCTCCGGCACCGCCAGGCGAAGGCGCAGCGGATGCACGCGCACGATCGTCACCACCTCGGCGCCGACCGAAAGATACGCGCCGATCGACAGGTGCCGCTCGCGCACCACGCCGTCGAAGGGCGCGCGCAGCGTGGCCTTGTCGAGCTGCTGCTCGGCGATGCGCAGCGCCGCCCGGCGCTCGGCAACCTGCGCCTGCCGGTTGCGCACCTCGTGCAGCGCTTCCTGCAGTCGCGCTTCGGCCACGCGCAGGTCGGCAGCCGTGCGCTCGACCTCGGCCGTGGAGGTGGCGCCATGCGGCTGCAGCGACGCCACGCGCTGCCGCTGGCTGCGCGCCTGATCGAGCACCGCCCGCGCCTGCCGCACCAGCGGCGTCTTCTCCGGATCGATCGCATCGCCCGAGCCGTCGGCCGGCACGCCGAGCTGCGCACGCGCCTGGGCCAGCGCGGTGCGCGCCTGCTCCACGCGAAGCTCGAAGTCCTCGAGGTTGAGAACGGCCACCACGTCGCCCGCCTTGACCACGCTGCCGATGTCCACTGGAAGGTGCTCGAGACGGCCGGCGACCTCGGTGTTCAGGACGACCTGGTCTTCGGCGGCCAGCGTGCCGGTGGCGATCACCCCGCGCGGGAGCGTGCCGGCCTCCGCCGTCACGAGACGCACCGGCCGCGGCTGATCCTGAGCGCGCATGGGTGCGGCGCTGGAGCCCTCGCCGCCGCACGCGCTCACCAGGACCGCCGCGGCAAGGGCCGCGCATCGCAACCAGACCATCGTCTCCTTTAATCATGGTCATGGCGTAGGGGACAGATGCGCTCGCGCCGGCGCGAGCGCACCGGCGGCTGCTCGCGGCGAGTCGGGCCGGAACTGCCAGCCGGCACGATCGGCGGCTGCACGCGCGCGCGCCGCACACCGGAAACCTCGCGGAAATGGTGCCGGGCACCGTTTTTCACTACAGGCCGCTGCGTGCGCAGCGACCCCATCATCATCGTGGGCGCCGGTGCCGCCGGCCTGATGGCGGCGATCTTCGCGGCCGGCGCTGGTGCGCCCGTGGTGCTGCTCGAACGTACGCGCGACGGCGGCCGCAAGATCCTCATCAGCGGCGGCGGGCGCTGCAACGTGCTGCCGTCGCGCCTGGAGGAGTCGCGCTTCGTCACCGCTTCCTCGCCCAATGCAATGCGCAAGATGATCCGCTCCTGGCCGCTGGCCGAGCAGCGCACGTTCTTCGAGGTGGAGCTGGGCGTGGCGCTGGCACTGGAGCCCGACAGCGGCAAGCTCTTTCCCGTCTCCAACCGTGCCCGCGAGGTGCGCGATGCGCTTGTTGCCGCCGCTGCCGCGCGCGGCGCCGAGCTTCGCGGCGAGCACAGCGTCGTCGGCGTGCGGCGACTCGGCGATGCGTTCGAGGTCGAGTTGGAAAACCGCCCGCCGCTGCGCGCGGCGGCCGTCATCCTGGCAACCGGTGGGCTTTCGGTGCCGAACACCGGCAGCGACGGCACGGGACTGCGCATCGCGGGCGAGCTCGGCCACGAGCTGCGCCCGACCTACCCGGCGCTGACGCCGCTGGTGCAGGAGCCCGCACGCTACCGAGAGCTCGCCGGAGTCTCGTGCACGGCCACGCTGAGCGCAGGCAGGACGACGTCGCGCGGCGGCTTCCTTTTCACGCATCGGGGCTTCAGCGGTCCCTCCGTGCTCGACGTGTCCCACGTGGCCACGCGCGATGGCGGCGACATCCACGTTCAGTGGACCGAGCGCACGCGCCAGGAGTGGGAGGAGATGCTGCGCCCGCAGCGCGCGGGAGTGGCCGGCGTGCTGCGACGCCACCTTCCCGCGCGCCTCGCCGACGCGTTGATGGCGGATGCGGGCATTCCTGCCGAGCGATCGCTCGCCGATCTTCGCGCAGCGGAACGTCGCGCGATCGTCGAGTCCCTGACGCGCTGGCGGCTGCCCTGGACCGGACATGAGGGCTACCGCAAGGCTGAGGTCACCGGCGGCGGCGTCGATCTCGGCGAAGTGGACCCGCGCACGATGCAGAGCCGTCGCTGCCCCGGCCTGTTCCTGTGCGGAGAAATGCTCGACGCCTTCGGGCCCATCGGCGGCTACAATTTCCTGTGGGCGTGGGCGACCGGACGAGCGGCGGGTCTGGGTGCGCTTACGGCCACCGGCGTTTTCCGCTAGACCGCGCACATGATCTCCACCGGCGAATTCAAGCGGGGCATGCGCATCCTCGTCGACAACGATCCGTACGTGATCCTGGACGTCCACCAGCAGTCGCCGTCGGCGCGCGGCGCGTCGACACTGACCAAGATCAAGGTGCGCAATCTTCGCACCAGCCAGGTCCTGGAAAAGACGTTCCGCGGCGGCGACAAGGTCGAGCAACCCGACCTGGAGCTGCGGCCGGTGCAGTTCCTGTACCGCGACGACGACGGCTTCCATTTCATGGACACCAACAGCTATGAGCAGATCCTGCTGTCCGAAGACGATGTGGGCGACGCGCCGGGGTATCTGACCGAAGGCCTCGAGGACATCCGCTCGGTGGTCTTCAACGGCAAGGTGATCTCGATCGATCTTCCCAATACGGTCGTGCTGACCATCACCGAGACCAATCCGTCCATCAAGGGCGGCACCGCCCAGGCACAGACCAAGCCGGCAACGCTGCAGACGGGGCTGGTCATCCAGGTCCCGGCCTATCTCGAATCGGGAGAGCAGATCGTCGTCGATACGCGCGATGCGCGCTTCATCTCGCGCGCCAAGGGCTGAGGCTCCGTCTTCTTGGATCGGTGGCGCCGCATCCTGGCGCGGCTGACGTGGCCGCAGCGGCCGGCGTCCATTCGTTGGTCGGCGCTGGCGGCGCTCGCGGCCTCGCTCGCTCTCGTGTTCGTCTTCCAGCCGGCCGACCTCGGTTTTCGCCAGGGACACCGCGGCTGGGTCAGCGCTCATACGCTGGCGATCATCGAACGCGCGACGGCCGAGAACCGCTTCGTCGGCTACACCATGTCGTATGCGATGGACGATGGCCGCGAGCTCTTCTACTTCGACCGATATCCCGTCTTCTTCAGCGCCGCGATGCATGCGGCGCTGCACGCCGGCGAGCTCAAGGCCGGAGAGAAGATCCACCGCGCACGGCAGCTCATGAACCTCATCTACGTGGCGACCGTGGCCATGGGCGTCCTGCTGCTGCTCGAGGTGGGCATGAGCGTTCCCGTTGCCGTGGCTGCCTCGGCGTTCGCGGCCATGGGCTACTACCTCGTCGAGTATCGCGACATGGTGCACTTCGACCAGCCTGCGCTGCTCGGCTGGATGGTGCTGCTGTGGGCGATCGCCGGCTGGTATCGCGGCCGTGGCGCTGCGCGCGTGTATCTTGCCACGACGTTCGCCGTGCTATGGGGGCGCGGCTACGCGTCGTTCGCCGTGCTCGGCGTATGGTGGCTCCTCGAGGCGTGGGGCGCGGCCGGTCGCGAGGGCGTGAGGGCCTCGTTCCGGACTCTGCTCGCCGCCGCCCCGACGCGCGCATGCCTGCTGGGCATCGGGCTCGGCGCAGCATGCCTCGCCTACAACATCTCGGTCGAGGCGAGCGCGCGAAACGTGCCGGTGACCGAGGTCAGCATCGTCGACAGCGCCGCGCGCCGGCTGTCGCTGGACGCCGAGTTCCACGACCGCATCGACAAGTACGTCCCGTGGCCCAGGTTGATCAGCCGCCAGTCGCAGTCGCTGCTGCGCAGCCTGATGCCGTGGCGGCGCGGCAATCGCGTGCGCGAGGTCGGGATGGGCAGCGTCGTGCTGGCGCTTGCCGTGGCCGGCGCGGCGGTTGCGTTCGCGGCGACGCGCCCTGCCCCGGCAAGCAAGGTTCTGCTGCTGATGTGCCTTGCGGGACCGGCCTGGATCTTCGCGATGCGCGACCTGTCGGCGTTCCATTCGTACGTGGCGATCTACTACTTCCCGCTCACGCTGGTCTTCTTCACGGCGCTGCTGCACCTGATTCCGCCGCGCGCCCATCTGGTCGCGGTGATTCTGGCCTGCGGCCTGGGGGTGTGGAGCTCGTACCGGAAGGACGTCGTGCTGACGAAGGCCGGACGCACGGCCGTGCAGGAGACCAAGGACATGCAGGCCGTGCAGCGCGAGCTCCGCCGCCGCCGGGGCATCGATGCCGTCGCGGTCGCGCCGCGACACAAGAAGCTGTTCCGCGGCGTGCCCTTCGCGCTCGGCTTCTACCTGCCCGAGCACGACATCGTCGCCGACGGCCGCACCACCGTCGTGCTGTCGCGAGGCCGCGGGATCGACGGCACCAACCTGACCCCGAACAACCGCCGGCTCTTCCTGTTCCTGGCCGACAAGCCCTACCGCGTCCGCACCGCGATCGGCAGCCGGTGGTCGTCGCCGAAGGGGCGTCTGGCGCGGCAGTTGCGGGCGCGGGAAGAAACGGCGCCGGAGTAGGAATTCGTCGCCGTCCGAAGCGTCCGGCTCAGCACGCGATGTCGTACGTCACCGTCGCTCCGTACCGCTCGGGTGCATGCGGATCGACGCGAACCTTGTCGAACACGAGCAGGCGCGTCGCGAGCTTGAAGCCTTCGCGGATGTCGTGCGTGACCATGAGGATCGTCATGCCGGTCTCCTTCCACAGTCGCAGCACCAGCTCGTGGATCGCTTCCTTCGTGCCCGGATCGAGCGCGCCGAATGGCTCGTCGAGCAGCAGCACCTTGGGCTTGCGGATCAGGGCCTGCGCAATCGACAGGCGCTGGCGCATGCCGCCCGAGAGTTGATGGGGATAGGCGGCGGCATCGGCGCTCAGGCCCACTGCCTCGAGGTAGCGTAGCGCCTCGTCGCATGCGCTGCGTCGCGCCGAGCCGAACAGGCGGCCCAGGCGCGGCGCGCGCTCGAGCTCGAGGCCGAGCGCGACGTTGTCGAGGACGCTCAGGTGCGGAAAGACGCTGTAGCGCTGGAAGACGACGCCGCGGTCCGGTCCGGGCTCGCATCGCAGCGGCTCGCCATCCAGGAGCACGGTGCCGCGCGACGCGCGCTGCTGGCCGAGCAGGATGCGCAGGAACGTCGACTTGCCGCAGCCCGAGGGGCCGGTGATGGCGCAGAACGTTCCCGGCTCGATCGCCAGGCTGACGCGCTCCAGCACGATCTTGCTGCCGTACTCGTGCCAGAGGTTGCGCACGCAGATGCCGCGGCTGCCGTTACGGCCGCTCGCGGTCACGACGCGGCTCCGCCAGGACCGCCCATTCGCGCCCGCCGTGTCGTCTTCGGCTGCTCTAGGCTCATCCCGCCGTCTCCGCATCGAGCCATGGATAGAGACGCCGGCGCATGCGGCGCAGGCCCCAGTCGAACAGGAACGCGAGCAGCGTGATCCACACGACGTAGGGAAGGATCACGTCCATCGCCATGTAGCGGCGCAGCAGGAAGATCCGGTAGCCGAGCCCGCTCGTCGCCGAGATCGCCTCGGCCGAAATCAGGAACAACCACGCGGGCCCCAGCGACAGCCGCAGTGAGTCGATCAGGCGCGGGACGATCTGCGGCAGGATCACCCGTGTGGCGAGTTGGAAGCTGCCGGCGCCTAGAGTCTGCGCCTTGATCCATTGCTCTTCGGGAATCTCGCGCACGCGCTGCGACAGGTCGCGGATCATGAACGGCAGGACACCGAGCACGATGAGCGCCACCTTGGACAGCTCATCGACGCCGAGGACGATGAAGAGGATCGGCAGGATCGCCAGCGCCGGAATCATCGACAGCACCGTGACCACCGGGCCGAGCAAAGCCTCGGCGTAGGGGAGCATCCCCAGCGTCAATCCTGCTGCCAGCGCGAGCGTGGTCGCGATGCCGAGCCCGATGCCGAGGCGAGCGAGGCTGGCCTGGGTGTCGTCCCAGAACAGGAGCCGTCCGGTGCGCGCGTCCTCGTGCAAGGCCATGGCCGACCACGCCTCGGCCATCGCGGCCGGCGGCGGCATCAGCTTGTCCGCCGGGTTGGCAGCCAGCCGCACACTCGATCCCATCAGGTAGAGGAGAGCGAGGATGGCGAAGGGCACGACGGCGAGCGCGGCAGGCCTTCTCGGAACGCGATTGATCCATCTCACGAATGCACTTCCGCTCGCGCGGAGCGCGACCGGTCCCTCGCCGGGAGGTGCAACGCCGGTGCCATTGTCCAGGCGCCGTCAAACGCGGCAGCAGGAGCACGATGCGACCTGCTGTGCTCACGAGACGTGCACCGCCTGCCCTCTCGATAGGCACGGCGAGAGCACGCGGCATCGCCGTGCCCGCAAAAACGGGCGGAAAAACGCCCGCCACCGGTTGGTGTGAACATTGCTCTAGAAGCGTCGGTACTTGCGACCGGCCCGGATCGTGATGGCGCGCCGGGCCTGCCTGGATCGAAAAAAGGGAAACGGAGGATTCGATGAAGCTCGAGTACGGGAAGGTGTTTCTGGGCGCGGCGACGGTGGCGTTGTCGACCGCGATGATGCTGGGCGCGGCCCAGCCGGCCAGCGCCGGGGCCTATGGCGACGACGAGGAGACGACCGAAGCACCGGCGCCGGTGCCGGCAGCCAAGGCCGAGGCGGAAGTGGAAGAAGAAGAGGATGAGTTCCTGGGATTCATTCCGGGCGACGTCACCGGCCTGGTCACGCTGATCTCGGACTACTCGTTCCGCGGCGTCTCGCAGACGCAGCGCGACTTCGCGCTGCAGGGCGGTGTGACGTGGAAGCCTTGGGCCGGGCTGTACGTGGGCGCCTGGGGCTCCTCGATCAACTTTGCCCAGTCACTGAATCCACCCAACTGCACGCCGGGCACCAACGGGTGTGACACCGAAGACACGTATCTGGAGCAGGATTTCTTCGCCGGCTGGGCCGGAGCTCTTGGCGACTTGAGCTATGACACGAGCGCCACCTACCTCTGGTATCCGGCCGAAGCGCATTGGAGCTACTGGGAGTTCGCTCTGAAGCTTGCCTACAACCTCGGGTTCATGACACCCAAGGCCGGTCTGGTGTGGTCGCCGAACTACTTCGGTTTCGCCGATGACGGCATCTACGCGTCCACCGGCATCGCGGTGCCGATCCCCCTGGGCGCGGCGGCGAAGTACGTCGGCCTGACCGTAGACGGAAACTTCGGCTACACGTGGACCGACGACGAGAAGGACTTCGGCGGCGATCAGCTCTTCATCGAGAACGATGGCGATACGGCCGAGCAGTACATCGACTGGAACGTCGGTCTGGTCGTTGCCGTTCACAAGAACATCTCGATCGACCTGCGCTACATCGACACGAATCTGAATCTGAGAGACGGCGACGCACGCTTCGTCGGCGGCGCGACCTTCTCCTTCTGAACTGCAACCAGCCGAGAACGGGGACCATCATGCTTCGCAGAATCAGCTTCATCCTTGCGTTCTCGCTCATCGTCGGGACGGCACTGGCACCTTCGGGTGCCAGTGCCGAGCCCAAGAAGAAGTTCAAGATCGCCTGGTCGATCTACGTTGGCTGGATGCCCTGGGGCTACCTTTCCGACTCCAGGATCATCGAGAAGCACGCCAGGGAGAACGGCATCGAGATCGAGATCGTCCAGATCAACGACTACGTGGAATCCATCAACCAGTACACGGCCGGCCAGTTCGACGGCTGCTCCATGACCAACATGGATGCGCTGACGATCCCGGCCGCCGGAGGAGTCGACTCCACCGGCCTGATCGTGGGCGACTTCTCCAACGGCAACGACGGAATCGTCCTGAAGAAGAAAACGAAACTGGAGGAAATCAAAGGCCAGGATGTCCACCTCGTCGAGCTGTCGGTGTCCCATTACCTGCTGGCGCGCGCGCTCGCGTCCGTGGGACTTTCCGAAAAGGACATCGAGGTCGTCAACATCTCCGACGCCGACATCGTCGGCATCTTCGCCAGCGAGTCCGTGACCGCGGCGGTGACGTGGAACCCTCAGCTTTCCGAGATCGCCCGGACGCCCGACGCGCACGTCGTCTTCGACTCGAGCAGAATTCCCGGCGAGATCATCGACCTGATGGTCGTCAACACCAAGACGCTCCAGGACAACCCGGCCTTCGGCAAGGCGCTGGTCGGCGCATGGTACGAGGTGCTCGGGCTGCTGGCCGACAAGGGGGAGAAGGGCAAGGCCGCGCGCGAAGCGATGGCCAAGGCCTCCGGCACCGACCTTGCCGGATTCGAGGCGCAGCTGGCAACGACCAGGATGTTCTACACGCCCAAGGAGGCCGCGGACTTCGCCGCCAGCGCGGCGCTGACGACGACGATGGATCACGTGCGCAAGTTCTCGTTCGAGCACGGGCTCCTCGGCGCCGGCGCCAAGTCGGCCGACGCAATCGGCATTCAGTATCCGGGCGGAAAGACGGCCGGCGACGCCAGCAACATCATGCTGAGATTCGACAACACGTTCATGGCGGCGGCCGCCAAGTAGGGGCAAGCGCGATCGCGACGACGTTTCTGCGGCAGCGGGTTTGCGTTACGAGGGGACATGACCACCTCCGACACAGCCACGCCTCGCGGCGCCATGGAGCACGCGCGCGCGAAGGCGCAGCGGGAAGCGGCCGCGGTGCGCGCCAAGCCGACCGTTCCGGTCACCGACGCGTGCGATCTTCCAGTCGGCGTCGATCTCCAGGACCTCTGCTGGGACGAGTGTCTGGACGCGGGCGGCTACTCCGCGCGCGTCCTCGAGCGCGGCACGACGATGCGCCTGGACGACCTGGAAGGCGACGCGTGCGTTTCGCTGCTCGCCTACAACGCCGACTGCCTGAGCGAACGGCTCAACGTCGCCGATACCGTCAAGGTGCAGTGGCAGGCGTACCTCGGCCTCGGTGACCTGCTGCTGTCGGACATGGGACGCGTGCTGCTTTCGATCCGCGCCGATACGAGCACGCGCCACGACGCGCTCTGCGGAGCTTCCAGCCCCTGGTCGAATGCCGCCAGGTACGGCACCGGCGACAACCACGGCCCCTGCCCCAGCGCGCGCGATCGCTTCGTGCTGGCGCTGGCCAAGCACGGCCTGGGCAAGCGCGACATCTGTCCCAACGTCAACCTGTTCAAGCAGGTGCGCGTGGGCGGCGACGGCTCCCTTACCTTCGTGCAGGCCGAGCCCGTGCGCAGCCACGTCGAGCTGCGCGCCGAGATGCGGGTGCTGGTCGTGATCGCCAACACGCCGCACGTGCTCGATCCGCGCACGACCTACGACGTCGGACCGGTGCGCGTGCTGGCATGGCGCGGCCATCCGACGCGGCAGGACGATCCGCTGCGCGCGTCGACGCCGGAACGGCTGCGCGCGTTCCAGAACGTCGAGGACTACTACGCATGAGCGAGGCGGGGAGCCGAGGCGTGAGCGCGCCGGAGGCGGTCGACGAGCTCGACGGCGCCGACGTCGCGGGTGTGGTCGTTCATGACGCCGTGGTGCCGGCGCGGGCGCCGTGGTCGTTCGTCGTGGCGGCGGGGCAGACGCTGCGCATCATCGACCTCGAGGGCAATCAGGCGGTCGACTGCATCCTCTACAACGCCCACGACACCGAGGAGCGCTACAGCGCGCCCGAGACGATCGTCGCGCAGGGCAACATCTTCCTTACCACCGGTACGCGGCTGATCTCGACCGAGGGCCGCGTGATGATGACGATCACCGCCGACACCTGCGGCCGGCACGACACCATCGGCGGCGCGTGCAGCTGCGAGTCGAACACGCTGCGCTACGGGCATCACACGAAGCACCAGCACGCGTGCGTGGAGAACTTCCTGATCGAGCACGCGCGCCGCGGCATGGGCAAGCGCGACATGACGAGCAACATCAACTGGTTCATGAACGTGCCGGTGGAGGCGGACGGCGCCCTCGGCATCGTCGACGGGCTTTCGGCGCCGGGCAAGTACGTCGACCTGCGCGCGGAGATGGACACGCTGGTCGTCGTCTCGAACTGCCCGCAGATCAACAACCCGTGCAACGCCTTCCACCCCACACCGGTGCGCATGCTCGTGTACGGGGTCCGGTCTTGAAGCTACGGCGACAGGGCAGAAGACCGTAGATTCGGGACCTGACCCCAATGACGCTTCCGCGGAGAGTCCTGATCGCGAATCGCGGCGAGATCGCCTGTCGCGTCATACGCACGCTCGACCGGCTCGGTGTGCCGTCGCTGGCGGTGTATGCCGATGCCGACTCGGGCGCGCGGCACGTGCGCGAGGCGAGCGAGGCCGTGCGCATCGGACCGGCGCCGGTGGCCGAGAGCTACCTGCGCGCCGACGTCATCCTGGAGGTCGCGCGCACGCACGGCGCCGATGCGATTCATCCCGGCTACGGCCTGCTCAGCGAGAACGCCGACTTCGCCGCCGCGTGCGAAGCGACCGGCATCGCCTTTCTCGGGCCGACCTCGGTGCAGATCCGCGACTTCGGCCTCAAGCACCGCGCGCGAGAGCTGGCCTCGGCGGCCGGCGTGCCGGTCTGCCCCGGCACCGACGTTCTCGCCGACGCGCCGGCCGCCATCGCCGCGGCCTCGGGCATCGGCTATCCGGTTCTGCTCAAGGCCACCGCCGGCGGCGGCGGCATCGGCATGTGGCTGTGCCACGACGACGAGGAGCTCGCGCGCGAGTTCGACCGCGTCTCGCGCCTCGCCGCCGCGCACTTCGGCAGCGGCCAGACCTTCCTCGAGAAGTTCGTGCCGCGCGCGCGCCACATCGAGGTGCAGATCTTCGGCGACGGCGCCGGAAGCGTGATCAGCCTGGGCGAGCGCGACTGCTCGCTCCAGCGCCGCCGCCAGAAGGTGTTCGAGGAGTGCCCCGCTCCCAACCTGCCACCCGCGCTGGCCGCACGCATGCACGCCGCCGCGGTCGAGCTCGGCAGGTCCGTCTCGTACCGGTCCGCCGGAACGGTCGAGTTCCTGCTCGATGCGCGCACCGGCGACTTCTACTTCCTCGAGGTGAACACGCGCCTGCAGGTCGAGCACGGCGTGACCGAGGAAGTGTGCGGCATCGACCTGGTCGAATGGATGATCCGCCTCGGCACCGGCGATGCTTCGCCGATGCACGCCTATCGGCACCGGCCGCGCGGGCACGCCATCGAGGTTCGGCTGTACGCCGAAGATCCGAGCCGCGCCTTCCAGCCGAGCTCGGGCGTGCTCACCGAGGTCGTGCTGCCGCACGACGTGCGCATCGACGGCTGGATCGAACGCGGGACCGAGGTCTCGCCCTTCTACGACCCGCTGCTGGCCAAGGTCATCGCCCACGGCGACGACCGCGCGGCCGCGCTCGCGCGACTCGCCGACGCCCTGTCGCGCACCCGCCTCGGCGGGCTGCGAACCAATCTCGAGTACGCGCGCGCCGTCGCCGAGTGGCACGAGCTGGTGCGCGGCGATCATCACACCGGCTCGCTCGCCGATTTCGAGTATCGGCCCTGCGCGGTCGAGGTCATCGAAGCCGGCGCGATGACGACGGTGCAGGACTGGCCCGCCCGTCTCGGCTACTGGCACGTGGGCGTGCCGCCGTCGGGGCCGATGGACGACCTGGCCTTTCGCATCGGCAACCGCATCCTCGGCAACGCCGAAGGCACGTCGGGCCTGGAGCTGACGATCCGCGGGCCGACGCTGCTCTTCCACCGCGCCGCCACCGTCTGCATCACCGGCGCCACCATCGATGCGCTGCTCGACGGACGGCCGTGCTCGATGTGGGAACCGATCGAGGTTGCCGCCGGGTTCGTGCTCGAGCTCGGCGCCATCCTCGGCCCCGGCGCCCGCACGTATCTGCTGGTGCGCGGCGGCCTCGACGTCCCCGAATATCTCGGGTCGCGCTCGACGTTCACGCTCGGACGCTTCGGCGGGCATGCCGGACGCGCGCTCGTCGTCGGCGACGTGCTGCCGCTCGGGGACGCCAGCTCGGCGCCCGACGAGCCGCTGGAGCCGGGCTGGGCGCGCGCGATGGCGCAGCAGTACGGGCCGGCCTGGGAGCTGCGCGTGATCGACGGTCCGCACGCCAATCCGGACTTCTTCACCGACCAGGACATCGAAACGTTCTACGGACAGTCCTTCGAGGTTCACTATCAATCGGCGCGCACCGGCGTGCGGCTGATCGGTCCGAAGCCGTCATGGGCGCGCAGCGACGGAGGCGACGCGGGGCTGCATCCGTCGAACATCCACGACACAGCCTACGGCGTCGGCTCGGTCGACTTCACCGGCGACATGCCGGTCATCCTCGGCCCCGACGGCCCGAGCCTTGGCGGGTTCGTCTGCCCCGCCGTCGTCATCCACGCCGACCTGTGGAAGCTCGGCCAGCTCAGCCCCGGCGATACCGTCACGTTCCGTGCAGTTTCCACCGAGGAGGCGACTTCCGCCGATCACGCGCAGGCTGCATGGCTGCAAAGGCGCGGCTACGTCGACCGCACCCATGGCATCACGCCGGCGGCCGGCGGCCGGCGCCGCGGGCCGCTGACCAGCGGCGTGCTGAGCAGGCGCGCGGCGACCGCCGCCACGCCGGAGGTCACCTATCGCCGCAGCGGCGATCGCTATCTTCTGATCGAGTACGGGCCGCTCGTCCTCGACATCGACCTGCGCATCCGCGCGCAGCTTCTGTTCGAGGCGCTCGAGCGCGCGCGCCGCAGCGACAGCGTGCGCGGCATCATCGACGTCACGCCCGGCATCCGATCGGTGCAGGTGCACTACGACCCGCACGTGCTGCCGCAGCTCGAGCTGATGCGCGTGCTCGAGGCGCTGGAAGACGGCCTGGCATCGGGCGCCGGCCTGCGGCTGGCCACGCGCATCGTGCATCTGCCGCTTTCGTGGAACGACCCGCAGGCGATCAAGACCGTCGAGAAGTACATGGCGGTGGTCCGCGACGATGCGCCCTGGTGTCCGAGCAACATCGAGTTCATCCGGCGCATCAACGGGCTGGAGTCGCACGACGAGGTGTACCGGATCGTCTTCGGCGCCAGCTACCTGGTGCTGGGCCTCGGCGACGTCTATCTCGGCGCGCCGGTGGCCACGCCCATCGACCCGCGTCACCGCCTGGTGACCACCAAGTACAACCCGGCGCGCACCTGGACGCCCGAGAACGCCGTCGGCATCGGCGGCGCCTACCTCTGCATCTATGGCATGGAAGGACCGGGCGGCTATCAGCTGGTCGGGCGCACCGTGCCGGTGTGGAACACGTACGAGCGCTGGCGCGGCAGCAACGCGGGCGCCCCATGGCTGCTGCGCTTCTTCGACCAGATCCGGTTTCATCCGGTCGAGGCCGGAGAGCTTCTCGAGCTGCGGCGCGCCGTCGTCGAAGGACGCCATGAGCTTCGCATCGAGGAGGACACCTTCGACGTCGATGCCTACCACCGCTTCCTCGGTTCCATCGCCGAAGATGCCGGCATGTTCCGGCGGCGCCAGCAGGCTGCCTTTGCCGAAGAGCGCCAGCGCTGGGTGGATTCGGGGGAATTCGAAGCCGCAAGGAGCGCCGAAGGAAGCCTGGCCTCGCTGCGAGCACGGAGCGGGGAGTTCCACGCATCGGACGCCGCGATGGTGATCACCGCTCCCTTCGGTGCGCAGGTGTGGGCGATGCCGGTCCAGGAAGGGCAGCACGTTGCGGCCGGCGAAGACCTCGTCGTCCTCTCCGCGATGAAAACCGAAACCGCCGTGCCCGCACCGGTATCGGGCACGATCGAGAAGCTGGCGTGCGCGCCCGGGCAGATCGTCCTCGCAGGTGCGCCGCTGCTGGCACTGCTGCCGGATGGGATGCGCGCGCGCTGAGAGTGCATTGGCGCAGCACTGGACCTGACGTCATTTTTCATCGCATGTCGCGGCAATGGATCTGACCGACATCGAAAGCCTCTCCGCCGCGCTGGCCAGCGGCAGGACCACGGCCACCAAAGTGGTGGAAGCGGTGATGGATGCCATCGAGCTGTCGAATCGGCCCGAGGCGTGGCTGCACGTGGTCGAGCGCGCCAGCCTGCTCGCGCGTGCCGAAGAGCTGGAACGCATCGGGCCACGGGCGCTGCCGCTGTACGGCATTCCCTTCGCGGTCAAGGACAACATCGACGTCGCCGGAATTCCCACCACTGCCGGCTGTCCGGCCTACGCGTACACGCCCGACCGCACGGCAACCGCGGTGGACTGTCTGCTCGCCGCCGGCGCCATCCTGGTCGGCAAGACGCACATGGACCAGTTCGCCACAGGCCTCGTCGGCACGCGCTCGCCGCATGGCCCGTGCCGCAACGCGCACGTTTCCCAGTACATCGCGGGCGGATCCAGCAGCGGCTCGGCGGTCGTGGTGGCCCAGGGCATCGTCAGCTTCGCGCTCGGCACCGACACGGCCGGCTCCGGCCGCGTGCCGGCCGTGCTCAACGGCGTCGTGGGCGTCAAGCCGTCGCGCGGCCTGATCAGCACCGACGGCGTCGTGCCGGCGTGCGCATCCCTGGATTGCGTTTCGGTCTTCGCACGCGGCTGCGCCGATGCAGAGCGCGTGCTTGCCGTGCTGGAGGCGAAGAAGACGCAGCCGGCTGCGCTTCCGACGAGGCGGCGCTCAAGCTCCTTCGTCTTCGGCGTTCCCGCTGCTGCCGAGCTGACCTCGCTCGATGGCGAAGCGCACGACCTGTTCGCGAAGGCCGTGGCGGCGCTGACGCGCGCCGGCGGCACGTGCGTCGAAATCGACTACGCGCCTTTTCGCGAGACCGCCGATCTCCTCTACGGCCGCGGCGCATGGCTGGTGGAACGCGACCGCTCCTTCGGCACGTTCCTGCGCGCGCATCCCGAGGCCGTCGATCCCACCGTCGCCGCCATCGTGGCCGAAGCCGCCGGCATCACGTCGGCGCAGATCGACGCTAGCCTGCAACGGCTCGTTCAGCAGAAGACGGCCACGCAACCGATTCTCGACGACATCGACGTGCTGGTGGTGCCGACGGTGCCGCAGCTCTTCACGATCGCGGACGTGCTGGCGCGTCCGCTGGAGGCGAGCCCGAAGATGGGCGTCTTCAACAATTTCGTGAACCTGCTGGGGCTGGCCGCCGTGGCCGTGCCCACCAATGCGTGGAGCTGCGGCGTTCCGTTCGGCATCACGCTGTGCGCGCCAGGCGGGTCGGACGCGCTGCTGCTCGAGATCGGTGCGGCGCTGGAATCCCGCGTCGCATCCGAGGTGCCGCGGCTGCGACGCCCGCATCGCATTGCGATTGCCGTGGTCGGCGCGCACCTGTCGGGCATGCCGCTGCATCACCAGCTGACCGAACGCGGCGCGCGGTTGGTGGCCGTCACGCGCACCAGCGCCGACTACCGGCTCTTCGCGCTGCCGGACACCTTGCCGCCCAAGCCGGGCCTGCAGCGCGTCAGCGAGAACGGCGCCGCCATCGAGGTCGAGGTGTGGTCGCTGACGCCGCAGGCTTTCGGCAGCTTCGTCGCCGCGGTGCCGCGACCCCTGGCGATCGGCCGCCTGACGCTCGAGGACGGCAGCGAGGTCAGCGGCTTCGTCTGCGAGCCGCAAGCATTGCGGGGAGCGCTCGACATCACCGACTACGGCGGATGGCGCGCCTACATGACGGGCGCCGGGGCGGCAGCCGCGCGCTAGCGCCGCCGGCATCGGCCGGCGCACTCCTGCGACATGCGATCGGGCCCCGCGTTCGCCCGAGACGCGAAAGCCGCCGCGCGAGCGCCCAACCGCCGGCTGCGGCACGAGCCGCGTGCCATCATCGCGTCCCGCTCTTCGGCAAGAAGCGCTGGCGCCAGCGCTGCCAGCGTGTGACGGGGGGCTTGCGGCCCGCGGTCAGCACCATCGAGAAGACCTCGTCTCCGGTGACCGTCTCGGTGCCTTCGGTGATCTCGTGTCCCGTCACCTCGATCACCGACAGGCGGACCGTTCCGTCCTTGAGGAAGTCGAGCTGCATGAAACCGGGGCTGTCCGGGCTCGAGTGCGCGAACAGCGTATGATTGGCAGCACCGACGGCCGAGGCTCGGGACCTGGCGCCGAGACCGCTGACCAGCGCGTAGTGCGGCCCCGGATGCGTGCGGAACACCTGCAGACTGTGATCGTGGCCGGCGGCGTAGACGAGCGCGGGGGCGCCTTTCTTCTCCGCCTCCGCCATGGCAAGGCGCAGGTAGGCGCGCAGCTGCTCGTTGCGTGCGTTCGAGAAGTCCTGCGGGCTCGGCGAGAAGTACTGCCGCGCCCACACCATCATCGTGCCGACCACCGGCATCGGCACCCACTCCATGTAGAACGGTACGTAGTGCCGCAGGAAGCGCATCGGGAACAGGTGCGTCCAGCCCTCGACGAAACCTCCGTGCGGCCCGTAGCTTTCGAGCGGGTGATGCGCCGCCACGACGGCGCGGCGTCCCTCGCGCGCGGCGATCTGCAGCTGCGTGACCAGCCCGTCGTGCACGGCGCCTTCGGTGACGTAGAAGCAGCCGGTCGGATTGTTGTCGGCCGTCGGCTTGCCGTCGGCGCGCGTCTCCAGGAACCACTGGGTGTCCATGGCGATGAGCATTCCGCGCGTGCCGAGCGGAATGGACACGGGTCCGGGACAGCCACCGGCCGGCAGCAGCATGACGTTGTTGCCCTGCTGGCGCGCGGCCTCGATGAACTTGCCCTGCTCGAGGATGCGGTCCCAGCCGCCGAGTTCGAACTGGTCCCAGTCGTGATTGCCGGGGATGAAGATCGCGGGGATCTGCGTGCCGCGCACGACGTCGATCTGCGAATTGAGGCAGCGCTCGGCCTCCTTGCGCGTGTCGATGAGGTCGGGAAGCAGGACCTTGGATGCCTCGGTGACCTCGGCGAGCGGATCGGGCATGTCGACCTTCGGCATTCCGCGCTCGTAGACGTTGTCGCCGAGGAAGACGACGGTGGTCCGCTCCGGAAGCTCGCGCGCCTTCTTGGTCAGGAGCTGCAGCACCGGCTCGCCGGCGCGATTGGGATCGCCGGCATCGCCGATCAGCAGCAGGCGCGCGTCGATCGCGCTGACGTCGCAGGCCGCGCACGACTGGTCGATGTCGAAGCGGTAGTAGGGTCGCTGGTGCGCGCAGCCGCCGGTCGCGACTACGACGGTAAGCAGGATCGTCAGCGGCAATCGCCGGGGCACGCTACCTCCAGTTCGGCTCGAGTGATCGCAGCGGCCAGATCGGCGCACTGCATCGCCCGTTTCATAGCACGAGCGGACCAAGGGAACAGGGCCGGCGGCGCGCGGCCGCAGCGCGCATGCTCGAACGGCCTCCGCATCGGAATTCCTCGATGCTGTCGGCCCGCATCCCGGCGTCATCGAAGTCGTGTTTCGGCCGGTACCCCATTGGGGCGTCTTGTCTCGGCGCACGATTCCATGGCAGCTTCGGTGCACGTTCCCGGAGGGATGCGGCGATGCAGTCGAACCATCAGCGACAGGCCGTGTGCATTGCCGCACTGGCCGCGATGCTATCCGTGGCGGCCATGCCTTCGCATGCCGGCGGTCTCTGCCAGACCTACGACGTGAAGGAAGACTGGAGCGAAACCTCCAATCCGAACGGTCCGTGGTCCTATCGCGAAGGCGGCAACCCGCTGCCCCACGTCGAGGCCTGGCAGCGCATCGCCGGCGGATGGAGCGAGTTCCAGCCTGGATGGGCCGAGTCCGAGGACGACACCAACAGGCTGCCGTTCTGGTTCCAGAGCAACGGCAAGGCCACCTTCGAGCGCGACTTCCTCGCGGGCGACATCGTCGTCCACACATGGGACGCCAGCAACGGCCAGGGCAACGGCCAGGCCGAGCTGGTCTGGACGAGCCCCTTCGACGGCGTCATCTCCATCACCGGCTCGACGTGGATGGGGCGCGACATCGGCCGCGCCATCAACTGGTCTCTCCTGCACGAAGACACGGTGCTGACGACCGGCAGCATCTCCTCGGGCGACATCTACTCGCGAGGTGCGCCGTTCCACTTCGCCGCCGGGTCGGGCGGCGCCGGCGTGCTCGAGAACATCGAGGTCGCCGCCGGAGACGAGATCCGCCTGAGGATGGAGACCGCCAGCTCCTCCGGCGACTTCGCCGGCGTGCGCATGGAGGTCGTCTGCCAGTCGGTCGGGTCGACGTCGACGACGACCACGACGCTGCCCGGTGCGTGCGGAGACCCGCTTCTGGTCTATCGCGACGACGTGGCCGGCGACGAAGGCTCGGCAGCGGACTCGGAGGGAGTCGGCGCGACGATCAATGCCTCGGATGCACTCTACGTGCTGCGCTCGGCGGTCGGATCGGCGACCTGCGATCTGTGCGTGTGCGACGTCAACGCGAGCAGCTCGATCACCGCGACCGACGCTCTCATCGTTCTGCGCAAGGGCGTCGGTCAGGATGTTCCGCTGACGTGTCCGCCCTGCGGCGATTGACCGTGCGCATTTCGCCTTGACCGCCGCGGCGGCTATATCGCCGCCATGGAGCTGACGTTCACCAAGCTTCACGGCTGCGGCAACGACTACCTGTTCGTCGACTGCACGCGCCAGCCGCTGCACGATCCTGCGACGATTGCGCGCTTCGTCTCCGAGCGCCGCACCGGCGTCGGCAGCGACGGCCTCATCCTGATCTGCCCATCGCAAGAGGCCGACTTTCGCATGGAGATGTACAACGCCGACGGCAGCCGCGGGCAGATGTGCGGCAACGGCATCCGCGGCGTCGGCAAGTACGTCTTCGACCACGGGCTGACGGTCAAGGACGAGCTGCGCATCGAGACCGACTGCGGCATCAAGGAGCTGCAGCTCGAGCACCGCGGCGGCCGGGTCGAGCGCGTCCGCGTGGAGATGGGCCAGGCAATCCTGGAGGGCCGCGACATCCCGGTGGCCGCCGACGGGCGCGTCGTCGATCACCAGCTGGAAGTGGCCGGCCGCATCTGGCGCGTCACCTGCGTCTCCATGGGCAATCCCCACTGCGTGACGTTCGACGAGGATCCAAGCGGGCTGGACCTCGAGAAGATCGGACCATCCTTCGAGCACCATCCGTTCTTCCCCCAGCGCGTCAACACCGAGTTCGTTCGTGTGGACTCGCCGACCGAGCTGACGATGCGAGTATGGGAGCGAGGCTCGGGCGAGACGGCCGCGTGCGGCACCGGCGCGTGCGCGGTGGTGGTGGCCGGCGTGCTGACCGGACGAAGCCAGCGGCGTGCGCTCGTGCACCTCAACGGCGGAGATCTCGAGATCGAGTACCGCCAGGACGGAAGCGTGGTGATGACGGGGCCGTCGGTGGAAGTCTTCACCGGGACGATCGCGTTGCCGGGCCGGTAGCGCGCGGCGCATCGACTCGCGCCGCGTCGCGGGAGCAATGCAGCTTCGGCCGCTTGCGCCGGCCCGCCGCTCCCGCCACACACAGCCGACGAACGACCCGGAGCGCCGCCATCCGCGCCCGCCGCAGAGGACATCATGTTTCGAGGAACCTACACCGCTCTGGTGACGCCCTTTCGCGACGGCGCCATCGATGAAGAGGCGCTGCGCCGCCTCATCGACGAGCAGATCGCCGCCGGCATCGAAGGCATCGTGCCGTGCGGGAGCACCGGCGAGTCGGCCACGCTCAGCCACGACGAGCACGAGCAGGTCATCAAGCTGTCGATCCAGCAGGCGCGCGGCCGCATCAAGGTGATGGCCGGCACCGGCTCCAACAACACCGCCGAGGCGTGCAACCTGACGCGCGCGGCCGCGGAGGCCGGCGCGGACGCGGCGCTGCTGATCAGCCCGTACTACAACAAGCCGACCCAGCACGGGCACATCGAGCACTACAAGGCCATCGCCGCAGCGAGCGATCTGCCGCTGATCGTCTACAACATCCCCGGGCGCACCGGCATCAACATGACGCCCGAGACGATCGCGCGCCTTGCTGAAATCAGGAACATCGTCGGCGTGAAGGAAGCCTCGGGGTCGGTGGATCAGTGGCTGCGCATCATCCAGCTGTGCGGTCCCGACTTCTGCGTGCTTTCGGGCGACGATGCCGTGACGGTGCCGCTCATGTCGATCGGAGGGCACGGCGTCATCAGCGTCATGTCCAACGTGGTTCCGGCGCGCGTCAAGGCCATGGTGGACGCGGCTCTCGCCGGCGACTTCGCGCGCGCCGCCAAGCTGACCTACGAGCTTCTGCCGCTGTTCCAGACCATCGGCCTGGAAGTGAACCCGATTCCGGTCAAGGCCGAGCTGGCCATGCTCGGCAAGATCCGCAACGAACTGCGCCTGCCGCTGACGCCGCTGTCGCCCGAGCCCGAAAGGAAGGTTCGCGAGGTGCTGCGCGCGCAGGGCCTGCTGAAGGACTGACCGTGACGCGCGTTCCATTGATCGTACTGGGCGCCGGCGGGCGCATGGGCCGGCGCATCATCGCCCTGTCGCAGGCCGGAGACGCGACGACGGTGGCCGCGGCCGTCGAGGTGCCCGGCTCCGAGCTCATTGGGCGCGACGCGGGCGAAGTGGCCGGCATCGACGCCATCGGCGTGGCCATCACCGGTCACTTCGCGGCTGCGACCAGGGCGGCGGGCAGCGGCGCGGTGGCCGTCGACTTCACGTCGCCCGAGGCGGCCATCGAGCATGCACGCACGGCCGCCGAGACGGGCACGCCCATCGTCATCGGCACCACGGGCCTGACTGCCGCGCAGCGCGGCGAGATCGAGGAGCTGTCGACGAAGGTCGCGATCCTGCAGGCGGCCAACATGAGCCTCGGCGTCAACGTGCTGCTCGGGCTGGTTCGGCAGGCGGCCGCCAGGCTCAGCGGCTTCGACATCGAGATCGTCGAGCTCCACCACAACAAGAAGAAGGACGCGCCGTCGGGCACGGCGCTGGCGCTGGCCGAGGCGGCGGCGCAGGCCGCGCGGCTGAAGGCGCCCTCCGCGTTCACGCTGGCCCGTCAGGGCATGACCGGTGAGCGCAAGGCCGGCGAGATCGGCGTGGTGGCCCTGCGCGGCGGCGACAACGTCGGCGAGCACACGGTCATGCTGATCGGCACGGGCGAGCGCGTGGAGCTGACGCACCGGGCGGCCTCGCGAGACTGCCTGGCGGCCGGAGCGGTGCGGGCCGGTGCCTGGCTGGCCGGCAAGCCCGCCGGCCTCTACTCGATGGAAGACCTCCTGGGCCTCTAGCGGACCGTCGCTATCGCAGACGCACATTCTCGCCGTTGCTAGCCCCCCTCCAAAGCGGCTATATCGCGCGCAACTGGAATCGCCGTGAGCCATATGGCGTACATCGCGATCGGCACCAACCTCGGGGACCGGCTGCGTAACTACAAGACGGCGCTGGAAAAGCTTTCCAGCCTGCCGACGACGCGCATCACCCGCCGATCCTCGCTGTACGAAAGCGAGCCGCACGGAAAGGCTCGCAACTGGTTCCTCAACGGCGTCGTCGAGATCACGACCGAGATGGAGGCGCCGAGCCTGCTCAAGGAGCTGCAGAAGATCGAGACGGCGCTCGGCCGCAAGCGCGATCCGGCCAAGACGTCCGTGTCGCGAGAGATGGACCTGGACATCCTCCTGTTCGACCACGAGGTGATCCAGAGCAAGAACCTCAAGGTCCCGCACCCGCAGGTCCCCAACAGAAAGTTCGTGCTGCTGCCGCTCGCCGAGCTGGCGCCCGCCTTTCACCACCCCGTGCTGGGGTCGACGGTTTCCTCGCTGCTTGCGAATACGCCGGACAAGAAGAAGGTGATGCTGTTTCGGTCGTGACCGAGGCCGCACTCGGGTCGCGGGCCTTGCGTGGCGATGTGCACGACCGCACGTCGACGAAGGCGCGGCGCCGGAATAGGAACGCGCCACCCGGCGTCCGGTCCTGCACTCGGGCTGCTCGAATCCAAGGCCGAAACCGACGCCCGCGGCGGCGTCAAGGATGAGTTTGCCATGAAAATCTTCATCGACAGCGCCGACATTGCAGAGATCCGCGAGGGCGTGGCCCTCGGCGTCGTCGACGGCGTCACCACCAATCCGTCGCTCGTCGCCAAGACCGGACGCCGCTTCGAAGAGGTGCTCGCCGACATCTGCGAGATCGTCGACGGCCCGATCAGCGCCGAGGTCACCGCCGAGGACTTCAAGGGAATGGTCGAACAGGGCCGCAAGCTGGCGGCGCTGCATCCGAACATCGTCGTCAAGGCGCCGATCACCTATGACGGCCTCAAGGCCACGCGCGCGCTCAGCGACGACGGCATTCGCGTCAACGTTACGCTGATCTTCCAGCCCTCGCAGGCGCTGCTCGCAGCCAAGGCCGGCGCCGCCTACGTCAGCCCGTTCGTCGGGCGCCTCGACGACATCTCCGAGGACGGCATGGGCCTGATCTCGAACCTCGTCGAGATCTTCTCGAACTACGACTACGACACCGAGATCCTGGTGGCCAGCGTGCGCAGCCCCACCCATTTCGTCGACGCCGCGCGCATGGGAGCCGACGTGGCCACCTGCCCGTTCAGCGTCATCAAGAGCCTGCTCTCGCACCCGCTGACCGACATCGGGCTCAGGAAGTTCCTCGACGACTGGAAGAAGGTGCCGCAGTAGGGCGGCCTTCCCAGGTGCCGCCGCAGGGCACCGAACCCGTCATTCCTCTTCGAGCGCTGCGACCGTTCGCCGAGCCGACGCCGACACCTTTTTGGCCAGCTCGTCGACGCGAGCACGATCCTCGTCCGAAGCCTCGGCTACTCGCAGCCGGTCCAGCAGCTCCACCATCTGACGGTAGGCCTCGATGGTCTCGCGCATGGCCACGAGCGATGCCGGCGGGTCCTGCCGGTCGCTGATGCGCGCGAACTGGTCGGCACGTTCGAGCGGATACTGCATGGTCTCGATGTCGGAGTTGGAGAGCCGGTGCCCCGCAGCCATGGCGTCGCGTGCATCCAAAGCCAGCCGCTCCAGCAGCTCGACATGGGTTCGGGCAAGGTCGGCGTAGCGCAGCCAGTAGCAGCCCGCAGCAGCGGCCAGCATCACCGCAGCCGCCATGCCGGAAAGAAGCGCTCGTCGAGTGAGCATCGTCGGACTCTTATGTTGGCCGGGCTGACCGGCAAAGCGTCCCTGTGTCGGGGGACGGTCCGCCGAAGTCGGCGTCTTGACTCCCTTTCGCCGCGGCCTACGATGCTTTGGTTACGGAGTCCCTCGAAGATCCGGTCTCTTGAAAGAGCTTCCAAAAGTCTACTTCGAACGTCTTCTCGAGACCTCGCCCGACATCGTCGTGGCGGTGGACAAGAACGGCACCATCATCTTCTACAACGACGGGGCCGAGGAGACGCTCGGCTACGAAGCCGAGGAGGTCCTGGGCACGCCGGTCGTGCGCCTCTATCCCACGGCCAACGAGGCCCGCCGCGTGATGTCGTCGATGCGCGCCGGCAAGGGGCACGTTTCGACGTTCGAAACCGAGTTCATCTCCAAGGACGGGCGCGCGGTCCCCGTGGCCATCTCCGGCTCCATCATCCATGACGAGAAGGGTCGGGAGCAGGGCAGCATCGGCTTCGCCAAGGACATCGGCAAGCTGCGCAAGCACGACCAGCTCGCCACGCTCGGTCAGCTGGCGGTGACGCTGGCGCACGAGATCAACAATCCGCTCGAGGTCCTGGTCAACCAGGTCGAGCTGCTCGAGCGCTATCTCAAGCAGAAGGCGAGCGAGGAAGACTACACGCGCGAGCACGACCGCATCGCGGCGATCAAGCGCGAGCTGCGGCGCATCCAGACCATCGTCGAGCGCGTCGGCGAGATGGCGGCCGAGGGCAACTACCAGACCAGCGAGTACATGCCGGGCCGTCTGATGACGGACCTTGGCCTGGAGAACGAGCCGGGACCGCCGCCGCCTCCTCCGCCGCCGGCGCCGCCCGAATGTCACCTGCGCGGCAAGAGCGTGCTCGTGGTCGACGACAACGAGGAAGTGCGCACGTCGATGGCCGACATCCTCGGCGGCGAGGGATGCCAGGTCTTTACGACCGGATCCGGCGTGGAGGCCTTGAAGGTGCTGGACGAGAAGCCTGTCGACCTCGTCATCAGCGACGTGCAGATGCCCGACATGGACGGCTACGAATTGTTCCGCCAGATTCGCGCCGACCACAGCGAGCTGCCGGTGGTGCTGATGACGGCGTACTACTACGACAAGGATCACGTAATCAAACGCTCCAAGGCCGAGGGGCTGCGCGACGTGATCTTCAAGAAGCCCATCGATCCGAGCCGGCTGCGGGAGCTGGTGGAGGCCAGAGCCGGCGGCTGAGCTGGGACGGCCGCGCGGAGTGGCGCATCCGCCGCGTTGCCGGACTCGTCGCTCGCTGCGGCGGGCCTCCAGCCCGCCTACGCTCGCTTCTCGCCCGGCGCCTTGCGGCTGCACCGCTGCGCGCGGCCGTCCAGCGACGTTTGGTCAGGGGCATTGGTCATGACGTGCGGTTCTTCGTAGAGACGGTCCGTGAGCATTCGCATCAATCGCGTTTACACCCGCACGGGCGACGACGGCACGACGGGGCTCGTTGGCGGCAAGCGCGTTGCCAAGGACGATCCGCGCATCGCTTCGTACGGCGAGGTCGACGAGCTGAACAGCGTGCTCGGTGTCGTGCGCGCGTTTCTGGCGCAGGAGCCGTATGCGGGCACGTCGGCGGCCGAGCGCATCGACTCGGTGCTCGCGTTCGTGCAGCAGGAGCTGTTCGACCTCGGCAGCGAGCTGGCCACGCCGCCGGAGGCCGAGTACGAAGGAATGATTCGCGTCGGCGACGATGCGATCGCTCGCCTCGAAGCATGGATGGACGAGCTGCAGCCCGACCTTCCCGAGCTCAAATCGTTCGTGCTTCCGGGCGGCGGAACCGCCGGCGCGATGTTGCACGTCGCACGCACGGTGTGCCGGCGCGCCGAGCGTCTGGCCACTTCGCTGATGCGCGAGGGCGCCTGCTCGCCGCAGGCCGCGCGTTACCTCAATCGCCTCAGCGACCTCCTCTTCGTCCAGTCCCGCTGGATCGCCCACGCCACCGGCCACGGCGAAGTCCTCTGGCAGCACGGCCTCGAACCCCCGCCCCCCGGCCGCAAAGCGCGGGGCCGACGATAAGCGCGGGGCCGAGATGAGCATGGAGTCCGGCATCTCGTGCACTGCAGAACGATGCTCAATGCAAGACCTGACCCCGTTCCCACGGAGCATGGAATGTCGCTAGCGATCAAGCAGATCGAGATCGGGCCGATGGCCAACTACGTCTACGTCATCGCCGACATGGAGCAGCGCAAGGCGATGCTGGTGGACCCGGCCTGGGACATCCAGGCGTTGCTCGATGAGCTGGACAAGGATGGCCTCGAGCTGACCGGCGCCCTGATCACCCACTACCATCCCGACCACATAGGCGGCGACTTCATGGGCCATCACATCGAGGGCATCGGCGAGCTGCTCGGTGCCCGCGGCTGTAAGGTCTACATGCACAAGGAGGAGGCGCCGTACGTGGCCCGCCAGCTCGGCATGACCCACGCCGACTTCGTCTCCTGCGACGGCGAGACCACCGTCGACATCGGCCGCATACCGCTTCGCCTGATCCATACCCCTGGCCATACGCCGGGTTCGCAATGTTTTCTCGTGGACGGCAACCTGGTCTCCGGCGATACGCTCTTCATCGGCTCCTGCGGCCGCGTCGACCTGCCCGGATCGGACCCGAGCCAGCTCTACTACAGCCTCAACGACAAGCTGAAGAAGCTGCCCGACGACACCGTCCTGCTGCCCGGCCACAACTACGCCGCCGAGCGCACGTCCACGATTGGAAAGGAAAAACGCTCCAATCCGTTCCTGCGCTTCGAGCGCCTGGACGACTACCTTCGGACGATGGGCTTCTGACGCCGGCTCTTTGCACGCGCTGCGTCGAAGCTGGCGCCGCTCGAACATCGCCCCGCGCCGACGCCGGCTCCTTGCAGCGGCGCTGCAATTAGACAGCGGCCGCAACGCCCCCAAGGCGGGCGGACTGGCAGCGTTTTTTTCTTGCCGACGGTTTGTCAAAAGACCAGGTCACTCTTGACTGAAATGCCGCAACAGCAGATAGGAGAACGGCTCGGGACGCCGGTGCAGCCGCATCGACGGAACCAGACAAAAAGGAAGACTTCCCTAAGTCCCACAGGAGGAGAGAATCGAATGACTGCACGACTGCTCGTCAGTGCGGTGACGGTAGCGACGGTTTGCATCGCAGCGGCAGGCACGGCCTCCGCGCAAGATGCGAAGTGTCACGCGACCATCGCCAAGAACATCGGAAAGTATCAGGCCACGCTCATGAAGGCCGTCAGCGGCTGCCACAAGGCCCGCAACGGTCTGAAGACCGCGGAAAGCCGCAACTGCAACGACGTCGTGACCGACGGCGCCGACCTCAAGGGCACGCTGAACGACACGCGCGACAAAGTCCGTGCCGCCATTGACAAGGGCTGCGGCGCCGCCTCCGGCACCAACTTCGCCAACATCCAGGCGCTGTACCCGCGCTGCCCGGTCCCGGTGAAGGACGCTGACGACGGCGAAACCACCACCGGCATCGACACCGTCGCCGAGCTCTCGAACTGCCTTATCGCGCTGTCGGACGAGTACGTGACCCGCCTCTCGACCTCGATCCTCGGCAACCCCGACGTTTCGGATGGTGCGCTCGCCAAGGAACTCGCTTCCTGCCAGGGCGCGATCGCCAAGACGGCGTCCAAGGCCATTGCCACCGCCGGCAAGGAGCGCGCGAAGTGCCAGGCTGCGAAAGAGAAGCTCACGGGCACGGCGCTCGACTTCGGCGCGGACTGCGCCATCGGCGACCCCAGCGGCAAGATCGAACCGACGCTCAGCGCGGTCAACTTTGCCATCGACGCTTCGTGCGGCCCGCTGACCGGTGACCAGCTGCGCAGCCTCGGCGTGTGCGGCCAGTCCGAGGACCAGCTGATCGAGTGCGTCGTCGACCGCGTCGTCCGGCCTCTGGCCAACGGCCTCGCCGCCGCTGCCCAGGAGCTGCCCGGCACCTGCCCGGCCTCGGCCAACGTGCTGATCAACTCCGGCTATGGCGTCAAGCAGACCGACACCGTCCTCGACTCCGGCTACACCGGTCTCGCGCACGGCGTCGACGTCATCGACCGCTACCTCGGTGCGGTGAACCTCAGCAACTGCGATGACGACTGCGACAACTGCGACGTCACCCTGGATCCGACTCCGGTCCCCGATAACTACACCGGCACGTACAGCACCTGCCGCTGCAGCAACGACGTCACCATCAACTGCGACGTCATCAACGGCGCCGACACCGAGTGCGGTGGCAACACCTGCCAGTGCTTCTTCGGCCCGCCGCTGCCTCTGTCCTCGGCCAGCACGCCGGTCTGCGTCAGCAACCGTTTCGCGGCCGAGTTCGATGGCACGACCATCGGCCTGGGCGAGTACAGCGTGACGACGGCGACCAAGGCGGTCGTGCACACGGGCATCAACGTGTCTCAGCCGTGCCCGACCTGCGACGGCGAGACCGAGGCGCAGTACAACAACGGCGTTCGCCAGGGCACCTGCAATGGCGGCACCCGCAATGGTTCGGCCTGCGACGTCAACGCGACCAGCCTGGACTTCGGCAACACCAGCTTCGACTGTCCCCCCGACCCCGGCACGAACATCTCCGGCACGGGTCTGACGCTGGCGCTCGAGTTCTCGAGCGGCACGCAGTCGATCACGGCGGCTCTGGCCGGCGGCGGCTGCAGCGTGCCTCCCTGCCACTGCATGCAGTGCAGCGGCGACACGACCATCGGCTGCAGCTCCAACGCCGAGTGCGCGGCTGCCGGTGCGGGCACCTGCACCAGCGGCACGCAGTCCAAGCAGAACGACTGCGTGGACGGCATCGCCGGCTGCGTCGACGTGGGCAACAACCAGGGCCAGTGCGATTCCGACACCCCGACCGTCTCACACTGCGACGGCCTGGTGCGTGCGGACGACCGCAACGGCGCCGTCGGCATCATCACGTGCAGCGACGATTCCGACTGCGACGCCCTCGACCCCGACTGCCCCGGCAACGACTGCGGGAGCTGCGTTCCCGACCAGATCCGCAGCTGCTTCCTGCCGACGATCACCACCACCGGCGATCCTGGCATCTTCGAGAGCAACGGCATCTCGACGTTCTGCACGGCGCAGACGTCCAACCCGGGCGTCAACAGCGCCGGCGGCCTGCCGGGCCCCGGCCGCGTCAAGCTGAACTTCAACTTCGACCTGTATTGCGCCAACGGCACGCAGTACAACCTGCCGGGCGGCTCCAACTGCCCGTAGGCTGAACCCGTCGCGCGCTTCCTTGCGGAAGCCAGCGAAGGCCTGAAGGAGCCCCCGCGTCGCAAGACGCGGGGGCTTTTTCGTTTCAGCGGCGCACGGCCGTGTTGTCTTCGACCACCGGCCGCGTTAGTTTCCGGCGCCTTTTTTCAACCCGTACAGGAGCTGACGATGACCGTGAAAACCGACGCATGGGTGCTCTACGCCGGTGAGAAGGGTGCGCCTCCGCAGCGCACCGAGCTCGTTCGCGAGATGTTCGAGTTCGACGATCCGGGGCCGAACGAGGTGCTGGTGTCGCCGCTGTTCGGTTGCATGGAAGGCAACATGGGCCATTCGGTGGAGCGAAAGCCCATCGACATCTGCATCGCACGCAACGAGCCCAAGGTGGTCGTCGGCAATGCCGGCGTATGCCGCGTCGAGAAGGTCGGCACCGCCGTCACCACGGTTCGCGAGGGAGACACGGCCATCCTGTTCTGCCTCGGCCAGCCGGACAAGTTCGGCTATCCGGAAAAGATCTTCGGCTACGACGACCCCGGCACCATCGGGTTCCTGGCCAAGCAGACCAAGCTCAAGGCGCACCAGGTCATCCCGATTCCGGCCAAGACCCAATATCCGCTCGAGCAGTGGGCGGCGTTTTCCCTGCGTTACGTCACGGCGTGGTCCAACTGGGAGCTTGCCTGGGGCACGCTGCGCCTGCTGCTGAACGCCGAGGAGCTGCCGCACCCGGAAGTGTGGGGCTGGGGCGGCGGCGTCACGCTGGGAGAGCTGGCGCTGGCCAAGCACGCCGGCTGCAACGTCGCGCAGATCGCCTCGACCGACGAGCGGCTGCTGACGATCGAGAGCCTCGGCATCCGCGCGATCGACCGCCGCGAGTTCCGCGATCTGTACTTCGACAAGAAGCGCTTCCGCGTCGATGAGGAGTACACCAGGAAGTACCTGGCTGCCGAGAACATCTTCATGAAGAAGGTCGAGGAGATGACCGGCGGCAACATGGTCAACATCTTCATCGACTACGTGGGCGTGCCCGTCTTCCGTGCGACGCTGAAGGCGCTGGCGCGCGAGGGCATCATCACGACGGCCGGATGGAAGGAAGGCATGATGATCGAGCTGGTGCGTGCCAGCGAGTGCATCGCACGCCACCAGCACATCAACACTCACTACGCGCGCTACCAGCAGGGCGTGGAGGCGGTGGCCTTCGCCGAGAAGAACGGCTGGCTGCCGCCACTGGACACGCGCGTCTACGACTACGACGAGATCCCGCAGCTCTTCGCGGACTACAAGGCCGACAAGGTCGGCTGGTTCCCCGTCTTCCGCGTCAACGGATAGAGACAGATGGGTTCAGGTGTGAATTACGGTTTCTCGATAACCGTAAACTCAAGACCTGACCCGAAGGAATGGATATGAGCATCCAGAAGGTTGCAGTACTCGGCGGCGGACAGATGGGCTCGGGCATCGCGCAGGTGGCGGCGGCGGCCGGCCTGGACGTGGTGATGATCAAGGCCACGCCGGGGCCCAGCGACAAGGCCCGCGGGGCCATCGAGAAGCAGCTGGCGGCCCAGGTCGAGCGCGGCAAGCTCGAGCAATCGGCGATGGACGCGACGATGTCGCACCTGACGTTCACCGACAAGATCGAGGACGCCGCCGACGCCGACGTCTTCATCGAATCGATCGTCGAGGACATCGCGACCAAGCGCGAGAAGTTCGCGGACGCCGACCGCATCTGCAAGCCCACCTGCATCCTGGCCAGCAACACCTCGACGCTGTCGATCACGCAGATGCAGGCGGCAACGCGCCGCGCCGACCGCTTCATCGGCCTGCACTTCTTCAACCCCGCCACGGTGATGAAGCTGGTCGAAGTCATTCCGACGGCCAGCACCGATGCGGCGGTGACGGCCGATGCCGTCGCGTTCGTGGAAAAGCTCGGCAAGACGCCGGTGCTCGTCAAGGACGAGACCGGCTTCATCGTGAACCGCCTGCTGACGCCGTACATGGTCGACGCGATCCGCTGCGTCGAGTCCGGCCTGGCCGACATCGCCGGCATCGACACGGCCATGCAGCTCGGTGCCAATCATCCGATGGGCCCGCTGGCGCTCGCCGACTACATCGGCCTCGACATCGTGCTGGCGATGTCGCAGAACCTCTACTCGACGTTCAAGCAGGACTACATGAAGCCGACGCCGCTTCTGGAGAAGCTCGTCGAGCAGGGCCATCTCGGCCGCAAGACCAAGCTCGGCTTCTACGACTACTCGGCCAAGCCGCCGGTGGCCAACAAGGCGCTGCAGAAGTGAGCGTGTTCGGGAGCGCGCGCCGCTCCTGAGCCGCGGATACCGTTACTTGGCTCGCGCACGTCGCGTGCGATCTCGCGCACGCGCAACCTGGCCCGCGGGTTCCGCGCTTACGTGCCCGCTACCGTGCCAGCGCCTCGAGCGCCCTCGCCGCCCGCAGCATCGCCTGCGCGTCGATCTGCGCACGCTCGAGCGCATCGATCCAGGGCACGGGAACATCCTCGATGCCGTGGAATGCGCCGGCCAGGGCCGCGGTCATCGCAACGATCGACGTGGCATTGCCGCCGAGCGCGACCGCTGCGCTGACGGCCTCGGTGAAGCTGCCGCTGTGGCTGGCAAAGCACGCCAGCGCCGTGACCACCGATCCCAGCGCCGTCTGATTGTTGCCGAGCCGGCCGACCACGACGGCCGGCTCCCACGACCGCTGCACGATGCTCTGCGCCGTCTCCAGATGCGTCCGATATTCGCGCGTGTGGACCTCGGTAAGGATCGCATCCAGGAAATCCGCCGGCTCCAGTGCATCGCCACGCGCCGAAAGCGCCGCCGCCACGCCCAGCGCGAACACCACCGCGCCCTCGACGCCGAATGCATGCGTGTGCGTCACCGCCGCGGCCTCCTCGGCGACCCAGCGCAGGCGCTCGACATCGTGCCCGAACATCAGCCCGATCGGCGCGCTGCGCGTAGCCGCCGCGTTGCCGGCGCAGCCGCGGCCGTGTCCGGTGCCGACCTCGCGCCAGTCCAATCCCGCACGAAGACGTGCAATCGCTGCGGCAGTGCCCTGCCCGTAAACGCGCGCCTCGTGATGGCGCGCCACCAGGCGCCGCGCGAAGTCGTCGCCGTCGAAGTCGGGCTCCGCCGCCAGCGATTCCGCCAGCGCCAGCGTCATCTCGGTGGTCGAGCCGTAGAGGCCGGGGCGAAGCGCATGAATGCCGCGGTCGTCGCGGCGGCGGTGGCGAATCATCGCCGCCGACGCATTCTCGACACGCGAGCCGAGGCTGTCACCGATCATGACGCCGAGGAGGCAGCCTTCGAAGTGGGACACGCGCTCGCTCATGAGCCGCGCATTATGGCCGAACCGCCCGTTTATTGTACCCGTGCTCGTTTTTGCGTAATCCCACCGCGTGCCGAAGCTGCTGATCACGGGCATCTCGGGCGCTCAGGGGCGTCTGCTCGCCAAACGTGTGTGCAGGAGCTGGCAGGTCATCGGCGTGGACCGCGAGCCGTGGCCCAGCGCGCCCGACGGCGTGGTCGTGCATCAGTTCGACCTGATCAAGCGCCGCTTCGAGGACATCTTTCGCACCGAGAGGCCCGATGCCGTCGTGCACGGCGCCTTCATCCGGCACTTCCGCTCCGATCCCGCCACGCGCCACGAGATCAACGTGGCCGGCACCAAGCGCATGCTCGAGCATTGCGCGGAATACGGCGTCAAGCAGGTCATCGTCCTGTCGAGCTCGTACGTCTACGGCGCCCTTCCCACCAACCCGCGCTACATGGACGAGGACCATCCTCTGAATGCGTCGCGCAATTTTCCGGAGATTCGCGACCTGTGCGAGGTCGAGGGCCTGGTGGGTGCGTTCCTGTGGCGCTATCCGGAGATCGCCACGTGCGTGCTGCGTCCTGCCAACACGCTGGGCGCGGGCGTCCATAGCGCGATCGGCACGTACCTGAAGCTCCCGGCGGTGCCGACGATCATGGGCTTCAACCCGATGATGCAGTTCATCCACGCCGAGGACGTCGCCGAAGCCACCGAGATCGTGCTGCACAAGAAGATCCGCGGCGTCTACAACGTGGCCGGTCCGGGCGCGGTGCCGATCAAGCGGGCGATCCGCGAGATCGGCCGTGCGCGCATCTCGATTCCGGATCCGATCGCGCACCTGCTCATCGGCACGCTCTTCAACCTGAGCGTGTACCAGTTCCCGCCGGGCGCCATCGATTACATCAAGTATCCCTGCACGATCAGTGACGCGCGGTTCCGATCGGCGACCGGATTTCGGCCGCGCCACTCCCTGGCGGAGATCTTCGCGAGCGTATCCGCATGAAAGATCCTGTCGACGTCTTCGAATCGCTCGTCGATCAGATCGGCGCGCTTGCCAGCGGAATCGCGTCGCCGATCTCGGATCTTGCGGCGGAGATCGACGAGAAGGTCAACCGCATTCCGACCGAGCTCAACGAATACGGCTACGACCGCTGGGGCTACAGCCCCAAGGCATTCAAGCGCTTCATCCTGCCGGCGGCGGTGATGTATCGCTACTACTTCCGCTGCCAGACCACCGGGCTGCACAACATTCCGCAGGGACGCGTTCTCCTGATCGGCAACCACGCCGGCCAGATTGCGTTCGACGGGCTGATGGTGTCGACGGCGTGCGTCCTCGAAGGCAATCCGCCGCGACTCGCGCGCGGCATGGGCGAGTATTGGCTGGGAACTCTGCCCTACCTCAGCGTTCTGCTGGACCGCACCGGGAGCGCGGTCGGCACGCGCGAGACGGCAGTGGACATGCTGCATCACGGAGAATGTGTCCTGGCCTTTCCCGAAGGCGTACGCGGCATGAACAAGCTCTATGCGGATGCGTACAAGCTGATGGAGTTCGGACTCGGATTCATGCGTCTGGCGCTGGAGACGGGCACACCGGTCGTTCCGGTTTCCATCGTCGGCTCCGAAGAGCAGAACCCCGGCTTCGCCAACGTGGCGCCGCTGGCACGGCTCCTCGGCATGCCGTCGTTCCCGGTGACGCTGACGTTTCCGTGGCTCGGGCCGCTCGGCATGTGGCCGCTGCCGGTGCGCTATCGCATCGAGTTCGGCGAACCCATGGTGTTCGAGGGCCATCACGAGGACGAGGACGACGTCATCGAGGAGAAGGTCAACCAGGTGAAGGCGGCCCTGCAGGCCCAGCTCGACCGCGGCCGGGCGGCGCGCGAGAGCATCTTCTTCTGAACGTGCTGGCTCGGTTGCCAAGGGTGCGGGCGCTGCCCGCAAGGCTCCTGCCGGCCGCGCCGCCGCTGGCGCCGGCGCGACCGCACAGGATGCTCGCGGCCGCGGCAGTGCTGGCGCTCGCGCTGCAAGCGCTGCCCGCGCACGCACACCTCGGCAACATCAGCTACAGCGACATCGACGTCTCCGACCGCGGCGCCGTCCTGCGGCTGAAGTACGCGGCGCATCTGACTCCGGGCTTTCCCACCGAGGGCGGCGGCAAGCTGTCGCGCGCGCAGGTGCTCGGATTGCAGGACAGCGTGCAGGCGTGGATGCAGGAAACCGTCGAGCTGCGCGTGGCCGAAGGCCGCTGCACTCCCTCGGTCGACAACCTGATCGGTCCCGACCTCAACGACGATCTCCAGGTCATCGTGCTGTGGAAGTGCCCGGCCCAGCGCATCCCGTCGCTGCGCGTCACGTTCCGCGCCTTCAACGACATGCTGAAGGACTGGCAGAACATCGCCTCCGTGCGCTTTGCCGGCCAGAGCTACAGCACCGTCTTCACGCCCACCAGTGCGCGTCTGACGGTGGGCGCGCCGATGCCGGATGCGGGAGACGGCGGCGCCGGCTCCGGGGAGACAGGCGCCGAGCCGCGCAGCGGCGCGGGTCGCGGCGACGCCGAAGACGGCGGTGCTGCCGGCCGTGAACATGGCGGGGATTCGAGCGCCGACGCCGCCGGTACCGGCGATGCGCTGCGGCGCTTCTTCGAGCTCGGCGTCGAGCACATCTGGACCGGTTACGACCACCTGCTGTTCCTGTTCGGCGTGCTGCTGGCTGGCGGCGGCATCCGGCGGCTGGTCGCGATCGTCACCTCGTTCACCGTCGCGCACAGCATCACCCTGGCACTGGCGGCGCTCGGGCTCGTGCAGCTTCCCTCCGGTCCCGTCGAGGTCGTCATCGCGCTGAGCATCGTCTACGTCGCCGTCGAGAACATCCTTGGCTGGGCGGGCGACCGGCGAGCGCTGGTGACGTTCCTTTTCGGGCTCATTCACGGCTTCGGCTTCGCCGGCATCCTTGCGGAGACGGGCCTGCCGCCGGGCGGCGTGGCCGTGCCGCTGCTGGCCTTCAATCTCGGCGTCGAAGCGGGCCAGCTCGTCGTCCTCGTCATCGTTGTCCCGGTGCTGCGCCTGCTGCTGCGCGGAGCGGCGGCGCGTCCGCTCACCATCGTCCTGTCGGGCATGATCGCGCTGGCAGGGCTGTTATGGGCGATCGAGCGGATTGGCGCGCTCGCCTGAATTGGCCCCGTCCGCGATTTCGATTACACCTGCCGGCCATGCCTCAGCCCGACTTCGATCCGGCCGCCATCCGCGCAGCCGTCTTCGACTATGGCGGCGTGCTGATCGAAGGCGGCCCGCGCGAGGTCGTCGCCTTCGGCCTGAAATGCGGGCTGACCGAGGACGTGTGGAAGCCGCTGCGCCGGCGCATCTTCGGCAATGAAGGGCGCTGGGCCGAGCTCGAGCGCGGCGAGATCAGCTTCCAGACGTTCATCGACGAGCTGCGCGAGGAGGTCGAGAAGGCCGGCGGCAACGTCGACGCCGCCACGGCCGCCGCGTTCATGGGCGATCCCGAGCCGATGGCGCAGAAGATGCGGCTGCGCACGGAAGTCATCGACGCGGTCTCGCGCATCCGCCGCCGCATGCCCACCGCGCTGCTGACCAACAACATCGTGGAGTGGCGCGCCGACTGGCAGGGGCTTCTCGACATTCCCTCGCTCTTCGACGTCGTCATCGACTCGAGCGCGGTTGGCTGCAGAAAGCCCGAGCCGCGCATCTACGAGATCACGCAGCAGCGCCTCGGCGTGCCGCACCAGCAGATCTTCTTCGTCGACGACATCGGACAGAACCTCAAGGCCGCGCGCGCGCTGGGATGGAAGACGCTGCTGTTCACCGAGCCCGGGGAGGTGCTGCCGGTGCTGCATGCGCTCGTTACGGGCGACAACCACAGGAGGCCGCGATGAGGACTGGCGGCGCGGTTGCAGGACGAGGGCGAGGTGCTGCCGGTGCGGCATGCGCTCGCTACCCGCGGCAACCACGGGACGCCGCGACGAAGTCTGCCGGCGCGGTTGCAGGACCAGGGCGATGAAGAGGCTCGCCAGTCAGATTCGGACCTCCTCGCCGGAGTTTCGCGACAACACCGCGCGCAACCGGGAGCTGGCGGCCGAGCTGAGAGAGCGGCTGGCCGAGGCGCGCCTCGGCGGCCCCGAGTCGGCGCGCAAGCTGCACACCAGCCGCGGCAAGCTGCTGCCGCGCGAGCGCGTGGAGCGGCTGCTCGATCCGGGCACGCCATTCCTGGAGCTGTCGCCTCTGGCCGCGCACGGCCTCTATGACGGGCAGGCGCCGGCGGCGAGCATCGTCACCGGCATCGGCACCATTCAGGGCCGACGCGCCGTCGTCATCGCCAATGACGCCACGGTCAAGGGCGGCACGTACTTTCCGATGACGGTCAAGAAGCACCTTCGTGCGCAGGAGGTCGCGCTCGAGAACCGTCTGCCCTGCGTCTATCTCGTCGATTCGGGCGGCGCGTTCCTGCCGATGCAGGACGACGTCTTTCCCGACAAGGAGCACTTCGGCCGCATCTTCTTCAACCAGGCCAACATGAGCGCGCTGGCCATTCCGCAGGTGGCGGTCGTCATGGGCTCGTGCACGGCGGGCGGCGCCTACGTGCCGGCGATGTGCGACGAGACGGTGATCGTCAGGGAACAGGGCACGATCTTCCTTGCGGGCCCGCCGCTGGTGAAGGCGGCCACCGGCGAGGAAGTCACCGCCGAAGATCTCGGCGGCGGCTACGTGCACACCGGCACGTCGGGAGTGTCGGATCATCTGGCCGACGACGACAGCGACGCCATCCGCATCGCGCGCCAGATCTTCGAAAGCATTCCACCGTCGCGCGGCTGCCCGCTGGAGATGAGCGAGCCCGAAGAGCCCTACTACGACCCTGCCGAGATGTACGGCATCGTGCCGCCCGACAATCGCCGCGCCTACGATGTGCGCGAGGTGATCGCGCGCATCGTCGACGGCAGCTACTTCCACGAGTTCAAGGCCCGCTACGGGCCCACCATCGTCTGCGGCTTCGCGCGCATTCACGGCTACCCGGTCGGCATCGTCGCCAACAACGGCGTGCTGTTCTCGGAATCGGCCCTGAAGGCCACCCACTTCATCGAGGTGTGCTCGCAGAGGATGATCCCGCTGGTCTTCCTGCAGAACATCACCGGCTTCATCGTCGGGCGCGAGTACGAAGCCAGGGGCATCGCCAAGGATGGAGCCAAGATGGTCACGGCCGTGGCCACAACGCGCGTTCCCAAGTTCACGGTGCTGATCGGCGCCAGCAACGGCGCCGGCAACTACGGCATGTGCGGCCGCGCCTACTCGCCGCGCTTCCTGTTCATGTGGCCGAACTCGCGCATCTCGGTGATGGGCGGCGAGCAGGCAGCGTCGGTGCTGCTGCAGGTCAAGCTGGCGCAGTACGAGAAGGAAGGCCGCACGATGCCCGAGGAGGAGCAGGCGCGTTTCAAGGCGCCGGTTCTCGAGAAATACGAGCGCGAGGGCAGCCCCTACTACAGCACCGCCCGGCTCTGGGACGACGGCGTGATCGATCCGCTCGAGACACGCCAGGTGCTGGCGCTGGCGCTGGCGGCGTCGTTCAACCGGCTGCCGGAGGAGACGCGGTTCGGGATCTTCCGGATGTAGGCGTCGCGCGTCGGATGTGCCGAGGAAGCGGTTGTCCGACGACGAAGCGACCGCTATGGAGCCTTCCCATGCCGGCGCAAGGCCCCATCCGAAAGCTCCTCATCGCCAACCGTTCCGAGATCGCCTGCCGCATCGCGCAGACGGCGCGCGAGATGGGCATCGGCACCGTGGCCGTCTACTCCGACCCCGATGCCGGCAGCGAGCACGTGCGCGCCGCCGATGAGTCGGTCGCGCTCGGTGGCTCGACCTCGGCCGAAAGCTACCTGGCCATCGACAAGCTGCTCACGGCCGCCAAGCAGACCGGGGCCGACGCCGTCCATCCCGGCTACGGCTTCCTGGCAGAGAACGCCGGGTTCGCACGCGCCGTTGCCGACGCCGGCCTGACGTTCGTGGGGCCTACGCCCGAGGCCATCGATGCCATGGGCGACAAGATCCGCGCACGCGAAGCTGCCGAGAGGGCCGGCGTTCCGGTGCTGCCATCGGCGCCGGTGTCGCAGGATCCCGGCGCCAATCGCGAAGCCGCCGAGCGGCTGGGCTTTCCGGTGCTCGTCAAGGCCGCGGCCGGCGGCGGCGGGCGCGGCATGCGGCGCGTCGATGATGCGGCCGCTCTGGCCGAGGCGGTCGCTTCGGCGCAGCGCGAGGCCGGCTCCGCGTTCGGTGATGCCCGCGTGTACATGGAGAAGTTCGTCGTCGGGCCGCGTCACATCGAGATCCAGATCTTCGGCGACAGTCACGGCAACGCGCTCCACCTGGGCGAACGCGAGTGCTCGGTGCAGCGGCGTCATCAGAAGATCATCGAAGAAGCGCCCTCCCCCGTCGTTGACGCCGCACAACGTGAGCGCATGGGCTCGGCGGCAGTCTCGCTGGCCAGGACGATCGGGTACCGCAGCGCCGGCACCGTCGAGTTCGTGGCGGCGCCGGACGGACAGTTCTACTTCCTGGAAGTGAACACGCGCCTCCAGGTCGAGCACGCCGTTACCGAGATGATCACCAACACCGACCTGGTGCGCTGGCAGCTGGAGGTCGCGAGCGGCGAGCGGCTGCCGGAAAAGCCGCCGGCGCCGCGAGGCCACTCCATCGAATGCCGCGTGTGCGCGGAAGATCCGGCCAATGGCTTCCTCCCTTCTGCCGGCAAGGTCCGCCGCGTCGATCATCCACGCGGCGTCGGCATTCGCGTGGACTCCGCGCTGCGCGACGGATGGGCGGTGCCGATTCAGTACGATTCGATGCTGGCCAAGGCCGTGACGTGGGCGCCCGATCGCCCTCACGCGATCCGTCGCATGATCGCGGCGCTGGAAGGCTTTCCGATTCTCGGGCTGACGACCAACATTCCCTTCCTCATCGACCTGCTGAAGAGCGAGCGCTTCGCCACGGCGCAGTTCTTCACGACCACGATCGGCGAGGAGTATGCGGACTGGAAGCCGCAGCCGGGCGCCGCCCTCGATGCGGCCGCTGCTGCAGTGGCGCTGCTCGTCAAGAGCGGCCGCACGCGCGGCGGCGGCGCGGCAGGCGACGGCGCGGCCGCGCAGCGCATCCCTGGCCCCTGGGACACGCTCGGCGCCTGGCGCGTGGGCGGGAGGGCCTGACATGGAGCTGCGTTTTCGCGTCGGCAACCAGCTTCTGGAGCTCGTGGCGAGCGAGCACGATGGCAGGCCGGTCATCAACATCGGAGAGCGCGACGTCGTGCTGGACGATGTCAGCATCGACGACCGCTACGTCTCGCTCGTCATCGGCGGCAAGACGCACCGTCTGCTCTATGAGAGCGAGCGCGGCCACGTCTTCATCGGCAGCGCAGGGCACGTGTTCGAGTTCGTGCCGGGCGAAGAGGCCGCGGCCGACGCCGCCGGCGGCGCCGCGCGATTCACGCCGGAGATCAGCTCGCCCATGCCCGGCAAGGTCCTGCAGGTGCTCGTCGCGCCGGGGGACGAAGTCGAAGCGGACGCGGCGCTGCTGCTGCTCGAAGCGATGAAGATGGAGACGACCGTGCGCACGACGCACCGTGCGCGCGTGGTCGAGGTGCGCGTCGAGGTCGGCGGAATGGTCGGGCCGGGTGACGTGCTCGTCAAGCTCGAGGAGCTGCCGGAGGCGTAGCGGAGGCGTGCAAGCGCCCCGCGGCGGTCGTACACCGCAGCGCACCCGACGTGCAGGAACACAGAGGCCCCGTCTTCCCCTGACAATCGCGGCAGTGCTGACGTTAAATGTGCGGCCACTGTCGCGCACCGGTTCGGCGCTTCATTTCTGTAGATACACATCGCCGCGCAGCCGCATCAGCGGCGGCTTTCCGGGCCGGCAGCCGAGTTCCCACAGCAGGTTGTCGGGCGCGCAGCCGGTCAGGCGGATGCGGCCGCGGTGGATGAAGTCGCGGTGGTGCTCTTCGCACACCGCCGTCAGGTTCCAGAGAGCGTCGGGGCCGCCGAGAGAGCGGAACCGGATGTGGTGCGAATGCAGCCAGCCGCGCCGCGTGCAGCCGGGCACCTGGCAGCGGTAGCTGTCGCGCGCGAAGACCGGGTTCTCGTGCTGCGGCAGCGATGTCCAGGTCAGATAGGCATGGGCAAGGATGCGTTCGAAGCCTCGCCAGCGAGGCTCGATGGCTCGGCGGCAGCCTTCGATGGCTTCTTCGACCAACGCGGCGACGCTTTCGGGCACCAGCACGTCGATTGCCGCGCCCACGCGCCGGCTGAAGCTTCCCATGTCGGCCTGGGTCTGCGCACGCATTTGGACTTTCGCCTCTTCGATGCGCGCCAGCGCATCGGCGGTCACGTCCAGATCCAGCGGCGGCGGCGGCTGGCAGGGGTTGCCACGATCGTCGTCGGCCCGGTCCAGCGCCCAGCCGATGTCGGCCTTCAGACGTCGCAGCGTGACCTTCTCGGCGCGCTCGATCCAAGCCTTCTCATGATCCGGGCTGATGACCGCCAGCAGGTGGCTTGCGGCCAGCCAGCTTACGCGCCCGTCGCGATAGGCTTCCAGCAGCAGCGGGGCCCTGCGCCTGCACTCGCGCTCGAGCCTGACCAGCGCCAGCGCCTTGCTGCGGCAGATGCCGAGACGGGCCTGCGCATAAAGCGGAAGGTTGGCGAAGCCGAGTGCGCGGTGGGCTGCTTGATCATTGATGGTGCTGAGGGTGGCGCCGAGCTGCGAATCGATGCGCTGCATGGCGGCACGCACGGTGCGCAGGCGCTCATCGATTTCGTGAGCATCGGCATCGGACAGGCCGGCCAGCAGGTGCTCGAGCTCGCATCGGCGCATGGGCGATGCCGGCTCGAGCCAGGCAAAGCCTTCACTGGTGCCGTAGGCAGCTTCGAAGGCACGCACCAGGATCTCCTCGGATCGGCGGGGGTGTTTCGCCGGCTGCGGCTGCGAGCCTGGCGGATCGCAGTGCGGCCAGCTGAGCGCTTCTGCAGCAACCGTCTCGATGACACGGGCAGGCGGCACGTCGGCGCCGCACATGCGTGAGGCCAGCTCCCGCACCGCGCGCCAGAGCTGACGGCCGAACCGGGTCATGACGATGCGGAAGCAGACGAGCGGCTCTTCGGAACCGCTGGATGCAGTGGCGGATGCGGTGGCGTCGGCGGATGCGGTGGCGGATGCGGTTGCGTCAGCGGATGCGGTGGCGGATGCGGATGCGGATGCGGTGGCATCGGCGGATGCCGCGCCAGTGGAGGCCGCAGCGGCAGGACCGTCGCGATCCGAGCCTGTACCGGACGCGCACGCATTTGGACCCGTCCTTTCATCGCTCACGCCACTGCTCGACGCGCACGCATTTGGACCCGTCCCTTCATCGCTCGCGCCCCTCCTCGACGCGCACGCATCTGGACTCGCCGCTGCGCCGCCCGCGCCCGCATCCCCCGGCGCGGCCGCATCTCCCGGCGCGCCCGCATCCCCCGGCCCTGCCGCATCGCCCGGAGCGCGATCTCCGCGCCGCGCGGTCTTCGCCAGCTCCGCAAGCGCCCGCGTCGTCGAGGTCAGCGCAACGCGCAGCCAGCCGCGCTCGGTCTCTGCCGTCGCAACGCCAGCGAGCGTTCGTGCGTGCGTCCAGCGGATCACACCCGCCTCGAACGCCTGCTGGATCAGCGGCAGCGATGCCAGCGCCGTCACCACGCGCGCGTCCTCCTCCAGGCTGCGTCCACTGACACCGAGGCGCTCGGCGGCGTAATCGGAAAGACGCGTGAAGCCGAGCGGGCCCCACAGCTTGCGCTCGAGCAGCTCGGCAACGATCTGCGCCTGGATCAATCGGTAGCGTGAAACGAGTGCGGCGGCCGGCCCGGCTTCGCCATCCAGCTCGATAGCGTCCGGCAGTACGCCGCGGCTGATGCGGCGAGGTCGTTCGGAGGCGGCGCGCTCACCAGGCGCGGGTTCCGGCCGCCAGGCACACCTCTCGGCCGTGATGCGGGTGCCGGCCAGCGGCAGGCGCACGAAGCGGCTGGAGACGTCGTCACGAATGGCAGCGGAGACCTCGATCATCGAGGCGAACATAGTACGAAAACACTGCGCCTGGCAAGTGAGCGGAAGGCTTTTTT